>Ga0222713_10003105_pt1 | contig 17377 bp, 15 predicted proteins | sample C33_649DmetaG_FD_165061 | JGI IMG/M metagenome (GOLD analysis project Ga0222713, IMG submission 165061) | Estuarine water microbial communities from San Francisco Bay, California, United States - C33_649D | ecosystem: Environmental > Aquatic > Marine > Unclassified | place: USA: California...
AGAGTTCTCTCATCCCCCCCCGAACTGCACAGCGATCGCGGCGCAGTTTCGCGCATCGGGGATGCATTCACCCACAGGTAGAGGAAGGTATCCAACTGATATGAACGACGGACGTAACCGCGGCCCACGACGACCACCCCGCCGCGGCGGACCAAACCCAAACTCCATGCGCATGCCGCAGGGCGCACTCCCAGCCGATGTCGAGGTGCTCTCCGAGGCTGACCTCGCCGCAGAGGGTCTCGTCACCTTCGCCGCGCTCGCCAACATGAAGGCGACCGAGCTCATCGCCGCCGCAAAGAAGCTCGGCGTTGAGATCACGCAGCAAGAGGAACTTTCGACTGTCATTCAGAAGATCCTCACGGCACAGGCCGGCGAACAGGGTCAGATCTGGGCCGAGGGCATCCTCGAAATCGTCGACGACGGCTACGGCTTCATTCGACGCAACGGTCTGCTTCCAAGTGCCGACGATGTATACATCCCGTCGCCAATGGTGCGCCGACTCGGTCTGCGCCAGGGCGACACGATCGGCGGTGTCATTCGCGCGCCGCGCGAAGGCGAGAAGTTCTGGGGGATGCTCCGCGTAGAGATCGTCTCCGGTACCGACCCAGAGTCGGCGCGACGACGGCCACACTTCGGCGACCTCACTCCAATCCACCCCATTGAGTTGATCAATCTGGAGACGGTTCCGTCGAACCTGTCGCAGCGATTGATCAACCTCGTAAATCCGCTTGGCAAGGGGCAGCGCGCCCTGATCGTTTCGCCACCGAAGGCCGGAAAGACGAGCCTGCTCAAGCAGATCGCCCAAGGCGTCACCGCGAATTACCCAGAGATTTCTCTCATGGTCTGCCTCATCGGCGAGCGACCAGAAGAGGTCACCGACATGCGCCGCTCCGTCAAGGGCGAGGTCATCTCGTCGACCTTCGATGAGCCGACCGAAAACCACACTCATGTCGCGGAGATGGCGCTTGAGATTGCAAAGCGTCGCACTGAAGCGGGTGCCGACGTTGTCGTCTTGCTCGACTCCATCACCCGACTGGCGCGTGCCTACAACTTGGCGCTCCCGCCATCTGGCCGAACGCTCTCAGGCGGTATTGACCCAATTGCGCTCTACCCGCCGAAGCGCTTCTTCGGTGCAGCACGAAAGCTCGAAGAGGGCGGCTCACTCACCATCATCGGCACCTGTCTGGTTGACACTGGCTCGAAGATGGACGACGTGATCTACGAAGAGTTCAAGGGGACGGGTAACTCCGAACTCGTGCTTGATCGCAAGTTGGCTGAGAAGCGCATCTTCCCGGCGATCGACGTGCAGCGCTCCGGCACTCGTCGCGAAGAGCTCCTTCTTGACGAAGGGACCCTCAAGATGGTCTGGACCATGCGCCGCATGCTCTCGGCCGTTGGCGCGAATGAAGGGATTGAGCTGCTCCTGAACCGCATCGCCAAGACGGAGTCGAACGCACAGTTCCTCGCCTCGCTCACGAAGGGAACCGAGGGGTCTAACCCCGCGTAGCCCACGCACGAGGCACAGCGTGTGCCAGGGTGCCCTGCTCGGCGGCATGGTCGAGGGGTAGACTAAGGCGGAGATCGGAGGCTGGAATGCCAGATGTGAAGCGCCAAAAAACGTCCGCCCGCGGATCCATGCATCGCAATGTGCGAGCTGGAAGCCTCACCTTCCGCCTCGCCGCGGCCATCCGCCGCCGCCTCCTCGCCCTCGGCTCGTTCCTGGAGCGCAGTGGTGAGCGCGCGATTGAGCTGAGCCTCTTCCGTGCGGGTGAGTTCCTCAAGCGCCCACTGCCACGGCGCGTTCGGGTACACCCCACCCTTGCCAACCGTACGACTGGCATTGCGGTCGCGGCGATCGCCCATAAGGTCACTCCAGCGCTTGAGGAGCGCGGCATCCTCCGCTCCCTCCGCCGCCGCCGCCGCTCCCTTGATTCAGGACTGCGCAAGCTCGGTCGTGAGCCAGAGCGAGCGATGCCTGCCGTTATCGCTGGGCTCCTGAGCGTGGCAATCATTGCCAGCCTACTCCCCGGTCCGACGGTTGATGCGCGCAGCAAGGCACTCGACGACGGCGGCATGAGCGTGGGCATGAGCGCGGTATTCGAGCCGACCTATGCAACTGAGTGGGGTGGAACCGAGAATCCTGACCGTCTTGCCGCAGACGGCACCACCGAAAGCGTGGGTGTGAGTGACGGCGTGCTGATTGGCGAGGCCCCAATTGAAGGCACGTTCTCAATGCGTGCAACGGAAGTGATCGCGCCAGTTCCGGATGCCGCCATAGCGACATCGGCGACGGACGGGCCGATCTTCCTTGACGATGGCACCCTTGAGCTCCCCGCTGCAATTGACATTGTTGTTGCGGACGGTCGCAACCATGTGCTGATTCACGTCGTGACGCGTGGTGAGACGTTGGCCGCGATCGCCAAGCGATACAACATCTCTTCCATGGAGCTGATCTGGTCAAACGGCCTGCAGTCTGCCGATAACCCGCCCGTGGGAAAGCGGCTTCGCGTCCCTGACACGCGCGGCATCGTCGTTACGGTGCGCGAACACGAGACACTCAAGTCAATTGCCTCCAAATATCGAGTTACCCCTTCAACCATTCGCACTTACAACAATCTAAAGACGGCTGATCTGGTGTTGGGAATGGTTCTAGTACTTCCTGGTGGGCGCGGAGCGGCGCTGCCAACATTCACGCGCAAGGATGGGCTCATCGGCTACACGGGCCCGATCCCGTCGGTGTATAGCGGCGTGAAATTCCGCTACCCGGTGCCAGGCGGGCGCTACGTGCGTGGCTTCACCCGTACTCACCTTGGCATGGACATTGCAAATTCCTATGGCGCATCCATCGTTGCGGCCGGTGATGGGGTGGTGGTGTTTACTGGCTGGCGCAACAACTGTGGCGGCTACCAAGTGATCATTGCGCACGGCTCAAACCTTTACTCCGGCTACTACCACCTCTCTGGCATCCTCGCGAGCACCGGGCAGAAGGTCACACGCGGAACTCGCATTGGACGCATGGGCCAAACTGGTTGCGCCACCGGACCACACTTGCACTTTGTCGTCTCTCGAGGATTCCCGCTTGCGGGCGCCTCGACGCTTTACAACCCAGCGCGCTTCCTTCCGTAACGCAATGTTTCTTGACGTTGTAGAGATCCACCTTGCTGCGGGGCGTGGCGGCGACGGCGCGTCAACGATGCGTCGCGAGTCGCATGTGCCACGCGGCGGCCCCGATGGCGGCGATGGCGGTCGTGGCGGCAGCATCTACGTGACTGTTGATACTGGCCAAACGACCCTGCGCGACTTTGAGGTGAAACGTCGCTACGTAGCGGGTGATGCCAGCGGCGGCGGCAACAAGACGTCGCACGGCAAGGCTGGTCGTGACTTGGTGATTGGCGTGCCACCGGGTACCGCAATTTTTGATGCAAAGAGCGGTGATCTGATCGCTGATCTTGTCTCACGAGAACAAAACGTGTTGCTGGTTCGGGGAGGCCGCGGGGGCTTGGGTAATGCTCACTTCACCACTGCAACACATCAGGCGCCACGCCACGCGCAAAAAGGGGAGCCAGGTGAACAGCGTGAGGTGCGATTTGAGCTCCGACTGATCGCAGATGTCGGTCTCGTTGGGCTGCCAAACGCCGGCAAGTCAACCCTGCTTGCCGCGCTCACGGCGGCTCAACCGAAGATCGGCGACTACGCCTTCACTACGCTCGAGCCCAACCTTGGTGTGTTGGAACTGGGGATTGACGACGGACGTCGTCCAACGATCGCCGACCTACCAGGGCTGATTGAGGGGGCATCGATCGGTGCTGGTCTCGGCTTTGCCTTCTTGCGACACGCCTCTCGTACGCGGGTGCTCGTGCACGTGGTCGATGCATCTGCCCCAGATCCAGTGCGCGATGCCGAAATCATTCGCACCGAGCTCGAGGCGCATAACCCGGCGTTGCTCGAAAAGACCACGCTCATTGCCCTCAACAAGCTCGATCGTCCGGAAGCGAAGGCGCGCGAGGCAGAGCTGACCGCCGCGTTCCGTGAAATTGGCCTGCACGTTCTGCCGATCTCGGCAGCCGGTGGCGAGCGAGGGGAGGGGATCGCTGCACTACGTGACGCCTTGGCCGACCTGCTCCCGGACGCTGAAACCCTCTCGTATCCAGCCGAGCCCGCTGGCGTAGTCGTGCACCGCATCAACCCAATCGCCTCGGTTGGCTTTGAGGTGAGCCGCGAGGGTGAAGGGTTCCGCGTTCGCGGGAAGGCGATCGAGCGCCTGGTTCATCAAACGGACTTTGCTCGAGACGAATCTGCGGAGCGATTCCAACACGAACTCGCTCGACAGGGGATTGAATCGGCGCTGCGAAAGGCAGGCTGTCGCAGTGGCGACACCGTGATGATTGGCGAGCTCTCGCTCGAGTGGGACGACCCTGATGACGCAGCGCTGCTCAACGCGGCGGAAGAGGCGGAGGCGCTTGAGCTCGACGGCGTGCTCTTGGGCGCTGCTCCAAACAGCGATGGGGAGAGTGAAGGGTGAGCGGGATCGGTATCCTCGGTGGCACGTTCGATCCAATTCACGATGGCCATCTTGCTCTCGGCCAGGCAGCCTACGAACTCTTGAAACTCGATCACGTGCTCTTTGTTCCCGCCGCGCGTCCTCCACACAAGGTTGCTGATCGCGTCACCGACCCAGAGATCCGTTGCCGCATGGTGGAACTAGCGATCGCAGGGAACCCTGCCTTCGAGATGAGCCGCATGGAGATTGATCGGCCCGGACTCTCGTACACCATCGATACGCTTCGTGCGATTGCGTCAGAGCGACGTGAGGGCGCCGCGGCGCCAGAGCTCACACTGATTCTTTCCGTTGAGTCACTCCTCGGATTCAACGAGTGGGAAGACGCAACGGGCATTCTCGACCTGGCGCGGGTTGCCGCACTGCCACGACCTGGTACGCCAACCCCTGATCGCGCCTGGCTCACCCGCCACTTCCCAGGACGCGAGGACCGCTTCTTGTACCTCGACGGCTTCCATCTATCACACGCGAGCCGAGAGTTGCGCGCGTTGGCGGCCCGAGGCCGCTCGCTGCGCTATCTCGTACCTGACGCTGTTGCCGATTTCATCCGACGCGAGGGGCTCTACCGCGGTCGACCAGAACTAGTGCTTGAGCGCCCTGTTGAAGTGGAAGACGTTCCTGTTGATCCAGCCTCGTAATCGCACATCTGCGAGTGCGGTACGCTGATCTCATGTCAACCAAACAGCAAACTGCCATTGAACCGCACGACCTTGCACGAAAGGTCGCCCTTCTTGCAGAAGAGAAGAAGGCGGGCGACATCCTTGTTCTAGACGTGAGCAGCCTTACCACCGTCACCGAGGCGTTCGTGATCTGCACGGGTGGTTCTGAGCCGCAGCTTGCGGCAATTACTGAGAGCATCGTGAGCGGCATGGCCGAAGATGGCATCACACCCGCTCACCGACATCGCGCCGCAGCCTCACACTGGATCGTCTTGGACTATGGAAGCGTGATCGTGCATATCTTCACGCCACCAGAGCGCGACTTCTATAAGCTTGAACAGCTTTGGTCCGATGCGAAGGTGCTCGTCCGAATCCAGTAGCTATCTCGGGAGCAGGCTCTTCACAATCCGATTGATATCGCTCTGACGCGGTCGCCATCCGAGATGACTCTGTGCCCGTGAGATGTCGGCCACCAGGCGGGGCGGATCACCGGCGCGACGGGGATGCTCTTGCACCTCGATGCGCGCACCCGACGCCTTTTCGATGGCCTTGATCGCCTCACGAACACTGGTGCCGGCGCCGCTCCCGATGTTGATGGCGCTAAAGCCGTGCATTTCTGCATTGGCGAGCTTTCCAATTGCAGCTAGGTGGGCTGCGGCGACGTCTGCAACGTGGACATAGTCACGAATGGCAGTGCGGTCCGGCGTGGTGTAGTCACTCCCATACAACTCAAATGGCTCCCCTGCCAGGGCAGCGTTCATGAGCCGAGGCAGCAGATGCGTTTCTGGGCTGTGGCGTTCTTTCACCTGTTCGGTTGCACCTGCGACATTGAAGTAGCGCAACGCGAGTGCGTTGAGCCCATGGGCTGCTGCGTAGGCTCGAAGCACGTGCTCAAAGGCCGCCTTTGTCGACCCATACGGATTGACTGGCGCAAGGGGAAGTTCTTCATGAAGAACATTTGACGATGATGCGCCATAAACCGCGGCACTCGAGGAGAAGACAAAGCGTTTAATGCCCACTGCGATCGCAGCGTCAAGCAGGGCAATGCTGCCGACGAGATTTGTTTTGAAATATCGCTCGGGCTGCGCCACGCTCTCAGAAACGATGCTGAGCGCGCCAATATGCAAGATCGTGTCAATACGCGCGTCTCGCAGCAGGCTCTGCATTCGATCTCCGTCGGCGTAGCTGCCAACGATTGAGGACGCTTCGTTTGGGATCGTATCTGAATGCCCCGCCGAGAGGTCGTCCAGGATGACCACGCGATGGCCAGCTGCAATGAGGGCGTTCGCACTAACCGCGCCGATGTACCCGGCGCCACCTGTTACCAAGATCGTGCGCGGCTCAATGGTCATGGGAAGAGTTTACGCGATGGAATCTCGCCCTTCGGTGGCGATGATTCGCTCGCTCCACGCAAGGAGTTCACCCGCGTCATTCGTTACGCGGCGGTGTGCGACGTCATCTACGAGGTGCGCCAGGAGTGCCGCGACCCATGGCCCGGGGGCGCGGCCGAGGCGAGCGACCAGCTGATCACCACCGACGGCGAGATCGCTTGCTGTGGCAGGGAGCTGCTGCTCGTCACCCTGCATACATGCGCTAAGCAGTGCGGCAGCAGATCGGTTCGCCCTACCAGCCGCGACACGTCGACGGACCTGTCGAACTGCATCTCGGGGATCGCCCGTCGTGGCGGCAGCCACAATTCGGAGCGCCGGGCCATCAAGGTTGCCACGCTCAGCCTCGCTCTCCGCGACCGCCACAGCACGGTCAAGTGCGCGTATCTGTTGGATCGCCGCAATGGTCGCGCGGGGTCGGCGCCATGATTCAAGGAGCGCTGCCACATCCGCATCATCCGATATCGGCAGCAGGAGCTCACTCATCCGCCCCAGTGGATCTGGTGCATCGGGGAGTGAAGTACCACCGACCGCCTCAACGCGCGTGCCAATCTCTGCGCTCCATTCAGCCGCAAGTGCGGGCGCGATCGCCGCGAAGATGTCGAGATCTGCTGCAAGTTGTAGTGCACGCGCTGGGTGCGCAGCGGCAAGGATCCCCTCAATTTCGGCGCCAATCCGTTCACCGGAAAGGCGCGAAGCCAGTGGGGCATCTCGTTTGATCGCCGCCGCTGTGCCTGGCTCCACCGTTAGGCTGAAGCGAGCAACAAAGCGAATCGCTCGCAGCATGCGCAGCGCATCTTCGATAAAGCGATCGGCCGGATCACCCACAGCACGCAATAGACCGTTGGTGAGGTCGTCGATCCCGCCGTGGGGATCAACGATCGCCCCGTCGGCAACTGGATCGGCACGTCGACTCGCACCGGGGGCGAGCCCGAAGGCAATCGCGTTGATGGTGAAGTCTCGGCGCGCAAGGTCACCCTCGATGCGCGGAAGGAAGGTGACCTCGTCGGGGCGACGCCCGTCACCACTGCCGCTATCGGCGCGGAAGGTAGTGATCTCACGAACCACAGAATCACCGGTAGGGACGCCGACGGTGCCAAATCGATTCTCGTAGGTGGCGTTCGGAAAGAGTGCCCGCAGCTGGTCTGGCGTCGCCTCGGTAGCAAGGTCCCAATCGGCCGGAACTCGCCCAGCGATCACATCGCGAACGGCACCACCCACAACATAGGCGCCGAATCCTGCTGTTCGCAGCGCGCGCAGTAGATCAGCGACATCACGAGGAATGGCGGCGCGAACCGCCGCCGCAGGCGTCACGCTCCGCTGGCCGCGGTGCTATCAGAGATAAAGAGGAAGTCGCGCCACGCCGAATAGGCATCGTGTCGCAGGTACGGCAGGAAGACGGCATACACGTCGCACCGTGGCTCATACGGTTTGCGGCGGAGCTGCAAGCCGGCCGCTTCGGGGAGGCGATCCCCCTTCCGATGATTGCACGCCATGCAGGCGGTGACGAGGTTCTCCCAGGTCCAGGTATCGCCGCCGCGACTCTTCGGCACGATGTGGTCAATCGTTAGGGAGACGCCGGTGCGACCGCAGTACTGGCAGGCATGACCGTCGCGCGCAAAGATCTCTTTGCGGCTCAGCTTCGCGCGAGGACGGGGTCGGCGCACGCGGTGACGGAGGCGCACCACGGAGGGGGCGGTCCAACTTCGCGATGCGCTGCGGATCGGGTCGCCTTCGGCAAGGATTTCGGCTTTGCCCCCCAAGACGAGTCGGAAGGCGCGCGGCAGGGAGGCGACATTGAGCGGTTCGTAGTCCTGATTCAGAACGAGAACTTCGCTGTTCATATGATCGCGATCGTAGCAGGGGCGTAGCGCCTATCGCCTCGGCGTTTACCCCCGTCGGGTTAGGGCGGTGTGCGAGAATGGGGGCATGCCAGCACCAAAGCGCGCCAAGACGTCGACCTGGGCCACGAAGAGCGGCCTTGCCCAAATGCTGAAGGGCGGCGTGATCATGGACGTCGTAAATCCAGCCGAGGCGAAGATCGCCGAAGAGGCGGGTGCCGTTGCGGTCATGGCGCTCGAGCGTGTCCCTTCTGATATTCGCCGCGACGGTGGCGTTGCTCGCATGAGCGACCCCGACATGATCAAGGGGATTCAGGCCGCCGTTTCCATTCCAGTGATGGCAAAGGCACGCATTGGACATGAGAGCGAGGCGCGCATCCTTGAGGCGCTCGACGTCGACTATATCGACGAGTCCGAAGTGCTCACCCCCGCGGATGATCGCTTCCATATCAACAAGCACGACTTCAAGGTTCCGTTCGTTTGCGGCTGCAAGGATCTTGGTGAAGCACTCCGTCGCATTCATGAGGGGGCCGCGATGATGCGCACCAAGGGCGAGGCGGGGACCGGCAACATCGTTGAGGCGGTGCGCCACATTCGAACTGTTGCTGAGGAAATTGCGGCACTCAAGGGCCAGAGCGAGAAGCGCTTACGCGCCGCCGCGAAAGAGATGCGCGTTCCATATGAACTCGTCAAGCTCACCGTTAAGGCGGGTCGACTCCCAGTGGTGAACTTTGTTGCGGGCGGCATCGCCACCCCCGCCGACGCTGCGCTCTCCATGTGGCTCGGTGCCGATGGCGTCTTCGTTGGCTCTGGCATTTTTAAGGCGAAGAAACCAGCCAAGACCGCCGCCGCTATCGTGCAGGCAACCACCCACTGGAAGAACGCCGCCATCCTCGCCGAGGTTTCGGCAGGTCTCGGTGAAGCGATGAAGGGGATTGAGATGCGCACCATCCCTGAGGGCGAACGACTCTCCAAGCGCGGCTGGTAACACCGTGGCGAAGCGCCACTCCGCGCCGATCATCGGCGTCCTCGCAGTGCAGGGCGATTTCGCTGAGCACATTCACATGCTTGAACGTCTTGGCGTTGAAACGCGTGAGGTACGACTCCCCGCAGACCTTGTCGGTATCGGTGGTTTGATTCTTCCTGGCGGCGAAAGCACCGCGATGCGCAAGCTGCTGCACCGCTGGGATCTCGTGAAGCCGATCAAGGCGCTGGCGAAGCGCGGCGTGCCAATCCTTGGAACCTGCGCGGGGGCGATTCTGCTGGCGACCACGATTGTCGATGGTGACGAGTCCGTGCTCTCGCTGCTTGACGTCGAAGTGCGGCGCAACGCGTTTGGCCGCCAACTTGAGTCGTTCGAAACGAGCTTGACCATGGAGGGCCTCGGCAGCGAGGGGCGATCACGCACGATTCAGGCTGTCTTCATTCGTGCCCCTGAGATCGTGAAGGTAGGTCCGTCGGCGCGCGCCGTTGCAACGCTGGATGATGGCCGAATTGTGGCGGCGCGCCAGGGGCGGATCCTTGGCATCGCCTTCCATCCTGAGATCACTGGCGAGACTGGCGTGCACCGCTGGCTCATCGCTGAGGCGACAGCCGCCCTCGGCTGAGCGGCAGGCGTGTACCCCGCGCCGACCGCGCGGGCGCACGCTAGGATTTGCCCATGAGCGTTGCTCGCGACCCCCACGACGAGACAAACCGCACGGCAATTCAAGACGAGGCGATCGTCGATAATCTCGACCTGCTCCTCGCTTGTCTCCCGGGCGAGATCGTTGCTGCCATCCGCGAGCTCGCAACCCGCGAAGAACTTGCCGCGGGGCGCGACGGCCTCCTCGAGATCGTCATGGATCGTGGGCGACGTCCTGAGGCGCGCCTCACCTCAGGAGATGTGACGCTGCTCGACCGCGAGGTCACCGACGAAGACCTCAACTGGGTGATCTCGCGCATTGGAAACTTTGGCGGCGATAATCGGGCCGGCATTGAGCGCACCCTCCATCGCATTTCTGCAATTCGTAACCGCTCCGATCGAGTCGTTGGCCTCACCTGCCGTGTAGGTCGTTCGGTATTCGGCACGATCGAGATCCTGCGCGATCACATTGAGGCGGGACGATCCATTTTGATTATGGGTCGCCCAGGTGTGGGTAAGACCACCATGCTCCGCGAGGCGGCGCGCGTTCTTGCCTCGGAGTTCAGCAAGCGCGTCGTGGTGGTAGACACGTCGAACGAGATCGCCGGCGACGGTGATATTCCGCATCCAGCGATCGGCAAGGCGCGTCGCATGCAGGTGAGCGCACCAGAGCGCCAGCACCTTGTGATGATCGAGGCGGTTGAAAACCACATGCCCGAAGTGATCGTGATTGACGAGATCGGTACCGAGGCCGAGGCGATTGCCGCACGAACGATCGCCGAGCGTGGCGTGCAGCTAATCGGCACCGCCCACGGCAACAGCCTCGACAACCTGATGTTGAACCCAACGCTTACGGACCTAATCGGCGGCATTCAGAGCGTCACCCTCGGCGATGACGAGGCACGACGCCGTCGCACGCAAAAGAGCGTGCTGGAGCGAAAGGCACCACCAACGTTTGATGTGATCGTGGAGATCATTGATCGTGATCACATCTTGGTACACGAAGATGTTGCTGGCACCGTTGACGCACTGCTTCGCGGTGACGCGGTGGCCCCGGAGGAGCGCTGGCGCGATGAGGGCGGGGTCCGTCGATCGCATGCGCGTATTCGCCCGGGACAAACGGCGCAAGGTGAGCCCCGCCGATTCGGAGGCCTTACCCCAGGAGATGATCGCCGCGGCCGTCGGAACGATCGTGGAGATCGTGGCGATGAGGGGCGCGGTGGCTGGCGACGAAACCGCGAGCAGGCGCGATACGTGGAGACCACTCCAGGCGGTACAGCGGCGCCTGTGATTCGAGCGTTTGAAGGAGAGCAGGTTGGCGGCGGTAGCTGGCGCCCGGAGCGTGGATGGAGCCACGACTCAATGTCATCTGCCATTTCCGAAATGGACCACGAGCCGATCGGCCGAACGGTGAACGGTGCTCTGGTTCCAGCTGAGTGGGATGAGGCACCAGACGCGGATGACGAGGTGCGAGAAGTTAGCCAGCTCCCGCAACTGCGCGTCTTGGCGCACGGCATCTCGCGCAAGAAGCTCGAGGCTGCGATTCGCGAGCTTGGACTCCCAGCAACCACCGCACGTACCGCTGATGAGGCAGACGCCGTGGTGACAATTCGGAATGAGTTCAAACAGCGCGGCGCGCCAATAGTAGATGCCGAGCGCCGTGGCGTGCCTGTCCATGTGCTGAAGAGCAATGCCTCCGAGCAGATGGAGCGCGCCCTCCTTGATATCTATCAGTTGCCACATGACCCGCGAGAGATCGCGATGCGCGAGGCGAAGGTGGGAATCGAAGAGGTGCAACGCACGCAACATCCCGTTGAGCTTGCGCCACAAAACGCCTACATCCGACGTCTACAGCATCAGCTTGCAGGAGACGCTGGGGTCACGAGCAGCTCACGTGGCCGCGATCCGCATCGACGTGTTCGACTTGAACCACAGGGTCGCTCATTGAGCACCCCGCGTCGCCGCCGCTAGCGCGCGATGTTCATTACCTTCGAAGGCCCAGACGGCTCGGGAAAGTCGACGCAGATCGCCCTCTTGGCTGAACGCCTCCGCGCTGCGGGTCGTGAGGTGCTTACCGTCCGAGAGCCGGGTGGCACACCGGCGGGGGAGCGCATCCGTGCACTTCTGCTCGGCGAGGGCGGCAGTGTGGAGATCAATCCGCGCGCCGACGCCCTGCTCTTTAACGCCTCTCGATCGCAACTCGTTACCGAAATAATCCGTCCCGCGCTGGAGCGTGGCGCGACCGTCATTGCCGATCGCTTCGCCGATTCCACCTTGGCGTACCAGGGATACGGGAGTGGACTACCGCTTGACGAGCTACGTGCCGCAATTAGCTTTGCCACCGCGGGGCTAACCCCGGACCTCACCGTGCTCTTGGACCTTCCTGCAGAGGAGGGGCTCGCCCGCAAGTCGGGCGACGGCCGCACGCGGTTTGAGGAGGGGTTCGACGCCGCATTCCATTCACGTGTTGCGGACGGCTTTCGTGCATTGGCCGCCGCGGAGCCTGCACGCTGGCGAACCTTTGATGCCCGCCGTCCAAAGGGCGAGCTGGCAGAGGAAATCGCCTCTGCCGTCGGCCTCGCTACACTCCGTCAATGAGTGGCCCATTCATCTCCAAGATCGATACCCTGCGACCCGCGTATGGGTTTGATGACATCTCGCTCGCTCCAGGAACGGACACCATTGATCCTGCCGACGTCGACCTGACCCAAGAGTTTTGCGGTATTCCACTCGCTGAGCCAATCATCGCGTCGGCGATGGATGCGGTTGTTTCGCCCGCAACAGCGGGTGTGCTTCGCGGGCTGGGCTCGCTTGCCTTCATCAATCTTGAGGGCCTCTGGTTTCGCTACGACGATCCGGCCGTCCAGTACGCCACCATCATCTCGGCGACCGCCGACAAGGTCCAGAGCACCTTTGCCGAGATATATGCCGCACCGATTCGCCCAGAGCTGATTGCTCGTCGCATCGCTGAGATTCGTGCCGTCGGCGCACCTGTTGCGATTGCGGCAACACCACAGGCGGTGGGGAAGTATTCCGCCGCACTCATCGGCGCGGATGTTGATCTACTCCTCATTCAGAGCCAGGTCTCCTCAGCGCGACATATCGCGTCCGGCTACTCGCCACTTGAGCTTTCAGAGTTTGTGAAGCGCGCTGGTATGCCCGTGGCAATCGGCAACACCACGAACGCCGAGGCCGCCTACGCACTGATGGAGCAGGGGGCCGCCGCGGTCTTCGTTGGTGTGGGACCAGGAAACGCCTGCACCACGCGCGAGGTCCTTGGGATCGGCGTGCCACAGGTGACCGCCGTCAGTGACGTTGCCGCCGCCCGCGACGCCTTCTTTTCCGCGACTGGTCGCTATGTGCCGGTGGTCGCCGACGGCGGTATTCGTAAGGGTGGCGAGATCGCGAAGGCGCTCGCAGTCGGCGCCGATGCCGTCATGATCGGCTCGCCACTCGCTCGCGGCAGTGAGGCACCAGGCGGCGGATTTAACTGGGGAATGGCGGCGCCATCACCAACACTCCCTCGTGGCACGCGAATCAGCGTGGGCACGGTGGGGAGCATGGAGCAGATCCTTCACGGACCATCGCGGGTCACCGACGGCAGCGAGAACCTTGCTGGCGCAGTGCGCCAATCGGCTGCAGCACTCGGCGTACAGAACGTGCGCGGCTTCCGCAACGTTGAGGTGATCTATGCCCCGGCCGCAGCAACTGAAGGGAAGAGCTGGCAGCGTGGCCGCTAACGGCGCTACGGCCCCAACTCAGGGGGGCATCCTCATTCTCGATTTCGGCAGCCAATTTGCGCAGCTCATTGCACGCCGTGTGCGCGAACTCAACGTGCATTCGGAACTCATCGCCTTTGACACCCCGCTGAACGAGATCCTTGCACGCAACCCTGCCGGAATCATCTTGAGCGGCAGCCCAAGCTCCGTCTACGATGTCGACGGTCCCAAGCCAGACCCCGCGCTCTGGTCGAGCGGACTGCCAATTCTGGGCATCTGCTACGGCGTGCAACTGATGGCGCAGCAGCTCGGTGGTGAGGTTGGCCCTTCGGCCCGGCGTGAGTACGGCCCCGCTGATATTCGCATCGGTGACGAGTCCAATCTGCTGCTCGCTGGCGTCGCAAGCGAAGGGGGAAGCGCCCGCGTCTGGATGAGCCACGGCGACTCCATCACCAAGGCACCAATTGGCTTCGCGCCGATCGCCGACACTGACTCCACCCCGTTCGCCGCACTCGCTGACGTGTCACGAAACCTCTGGGGGATCCAATTCCACCCTGAGGTGGTCCACACGCCTGGTGGGAAGCGCCTGCTGCGCAACTTTGTCTACGACATTGCGAAGGCACCGGCAAATTGGACCCCTGGGCGCGTTGCCGAAGATGCCATCGCTGCCATCGCCGCCCAGGTTGGCCCAACCGATCGCGTGCTTTGTGCCCTTTCGGGCGGCGTCGACTCCGCGGTCGCGGCCGCCCTCGCTCATCGCGCGATCGGTAATCGGCTCGTCTGTGTCTACGTAGATCACGGCCTGATGCGAAAGCGCGAATCGGATCTGCTTCGCGAAGTTTTCGCCAACAGACTCGGAATGACCATTCATATGGTTGACGCGGAGGCACGCTTTCTCGCCGCGCTGAGTGGTGTCGAAGATCCAGAAGAGAAGCGCAAGATCATCGGTCGCGAGTTTATTCGGGTCTTTGAGGAGGAGTCTGCAAAGCTTGGCGACTTCAAGTTCTTGGCTCAGGGGACGCTCTACCCAGATGTGATTGAGTCCACCTCGAAGGAGACAAAAGCCGCCCAGAAGATTAAGACCCACCACAACGTCGGCGGTCTCCCTGATGACCTGAAATTTGAACTCGTCGAGCCGTTGCGAGCCCTCTTTAAAGATGAAGTGCGCGCGGTTGGTCTCGAACTCGGTCTTCCAGAGTCCGTCGTGCTGCGACAACCGTTCCCAGGGCCAGGGCTCGCGATCCGCATTCTTGGTGATGTCACAAAGGAGCGGCTCGACACCCTGCGTGAGGCAGATTGGATTGTGGTTGATGAGATCAAGAAGGCCGGACTCTATCGCAGCATCTGGCAATCGTTCGCGGTACTCACTCCGATGCGTTCTGTCGGCGTCATGGGCGATGGTCGAACCTACGGGAATGTTCTTGCGATGCGTGCGGTAACCAGCGAAGACGGCATGACCGCCGATTGGGCTCGCCTTCCGTACGACCTCATCGAACGCATCTCCGCGCGCATCGTCAATGAGGTTCCGGGTGTGACGCGAGTCGTGTACGACGTCACCTCAAAGCCGCCCGCCACGATTGAGTGGGAGTGACGAGCAGCCCTGAGCGCCTCCCCTCACCGGGGGCGAGCTACCTGAAGGTGAAGCCGATCCTTCTTGAAGGTCGACCAGATGCCACGGTTCATACGGGGATGAGCACGCCAGCAACGATGCCCGATGGATGGTGGATCGGCATGATGTGGGCGGAGGACGAAGCAGGAGTCGTCAGTTGCCGTGAGGTTGCGCCCGTCGCGGGCCCGCCACCAACGCCGCCGCTGCAGCGACTTGGCGAGCTGATGACGAATGGTCTTGGCGATCTCCTTGCGGTGGAAGAGGGGCGCTCTTGCCTCAAGTTACGTCTCCTGGGCGATCTTGCCGATGTAAACGAGCCGTGGCGACGCCCTCTCGTACTCCAGGTTGCGGCCAAGTGGGATCCGATGCGAATCGCTACGATGACAGAGGCGAAAGTTGCCGAGGCGGCACTTGACGCTTTCACACGTGCGATCGAGGTCGCGCATCGACCCTGACGCACCGCAGCAGGAGGGGGTTCAATCATGAGCGATCCGTTTAAGGATTTCCTTGAAGAGCTCGAGCGACGCCGTGGCAACGGCACGCCAGAGACCCCTGAATCCGATCCTACCGATGACGCCCCAACGTCGCGCACCCGCGCCCGTCGCCCCGGCGGCGCCGCTCCACGCGAGCCACGACCAACCTTCAAGCTAGGCTTCCGGTCCCTATTCCTACCGATCCTTCTTGTGCTCGTTTTGGTTGGGGGACCGATCATTGCGCTCCTCACCGATGCGCGCTGGTTTGAATCTCTCGGCGCAGGCGCCCTTTATTGGCAGCGTTTGCAGCTGCAGGGCGGCCTCTTCGTTGGCGGAACTCTTGCCGCACTCGCGTTGCTCATGATCAGCCTCGCTGCCGCTGGACTCATTGCCCGCCGCCTTGGTGGTACCCCTTCGAACTCCGACTCACCTCGCGAACCGCGAACTCCTCTCATGGACGACCGTGGCAACTTGCAGCCTGACGGCATTGTCGATGCTCTCCGAGGACTGTTTGGTGCTGATGGCGACGGGTCGGCGCGTAGCGCTGGCGCAACAATCGGCAACGGTGCCCTGCGAATCGGCGCTGTCGTAGTCGCCCTCCTCGTTGGTGCGCAAGTAGCTGCCAATTGGGAACAGATCGCCCTCTGGCAGAACGCTGTTCCGTATGCCGCCGACGGCTCAGCCGTCGATCCAATCTTTGGTCGCGATATCTCCTTCTACCTCTTCACTCTCCCGATCCTTCGCCTCGCTCAGGGTCTTGGGATCTTGCTACTCGGCGGCGCCACGGCGCTGGCCGCGCTTCGCTATTTGCCGGCGATCGGTGCCCGTGGCCTCGGCGGTGTCGGCACCCTGCCGCGCCTTCACCTTGCGCTGCTTGCTGGCGCGATCTTGCTGGTTACCGCCTACGGGTATCAGCTCGACAAGCTTGATCTTGTCTATTCGCAGAACGGCGTTGCCACGGGCGTCTCGTACACCGACGCCACAGCACGCATCCCTGGCCTCGATGCGCTGACGGTCATCGCAGCGCTCGCCGCGGCATTTCTGATTGGCGCAGCCGTCACGCGTTCAACCTGGCCACTCGTGCTCACGGTGACCGTCTGGTTTGGCGCATCGGCAGTGCTCACCGGCCTTTACCCGGAATTTGTGCAGCGCTTCCAGGTGACTCCAAACGAGTATGCGCTTGAGGAGCCGTACATCGCCAATAACATCAGAATGACGAGGTTGGCCTTCGGTCTCGATGGCTGGACCGAGCGTCAGTACGACGGCGCTGACGAGCTAACGACCGAGGCGATTGCCGAAAACGCTGAAACCTTTGCCGATGCACGCCTCTGGGATTACCGCCCACTGCAGCAAACACTTGATCAGCTTCAGACGGTTCGCCAGTACTACAACTTCTCTGACGTGGACGTTGATCGTTACATGATCGATGGAAAGCAGCGGCTGGTGATGCTTTCGGCGCGAGAATTAAATCCCCAGCGGGCTCTTCAGTCTGCCACTTGGGTCAAT
>Ga0222713_10003107_pt1 | contig 17376 bp, 5 predicted proteins | sample C33_649DmetaG_FD_165061 | JGI IMG/M metagenome (GOLD analysis project Ga0222713, IMG submission 165061) | Estuarine water microbial communities from San Francisco Bay, California, United States - C33_649D | ecosystem: Environmental > Aquatic > Marine > Unclassified | place: USA: California...
TAGCCTTTGCGGTTGAAGTTCATCACCTCAAGCGCACGGAAGATGGCTTCCGCTTCGTTGCCTGTGTCTTCCAACACCTTGTTGTAAACGGCCATGCGGGTAGCGGCATCAGATGCAGAGGTTCCCTTCTCAAGGGTGCTCCACAGGCCAAAGCCGTCCAGAGCTTTCTCGCCCAGTGTTTGGCTACCTGTACGCTTGCGCAGGTCAGCGGCAAGCTGTGCACCGCTCTTCTCAACGCCCTGAGCGTAGTCGTATCCACCCAAAATACCAGCCTTAACCAGTGCTTGATAGGTTGGGTCAGTACCGCCCAGTGCTCGGCCAAAGTTAGCCACGGTATCAGCAACGGGGGTCATCTTGACACCGCTAGTGACGTAGGCTGACATGGAGTCACGCAACAAGTTGGCTAACATGAAGCCGGGATCCTTGGTAACCATGTTCCGAAGCAAGTTGGCCGGGCCAGCAAAGATGCCCCAGAGCTTTACATCAGGCATGTTTAAACTCTTCACTGAGTTTATTAACAGCTCATCGCCAACCGCGTAAGAGACGTACTCACCGTCACGCATGATGGTCACAGTGCCGGGAGCGCTAGACTGCTTGTCCAGTTTCTCAGCCATATCCAACTGCAAGGCCACATCAATCGCCTTCTGTCCGGCAGTGTTCTTCATGCCGGCTTGGATGATGGACTGGGTGTTGCGAACCATGGTTTCCATGAAGTCGGCAATCGGTGCATCGCTATCGCCCTTGAGTTTCTTAGGAGCCTTGACACCTGAGATGCTCTGGAAGACCTTAGGCCCGATGGTGTCCTCGCCTTCAAGCTGGCGGTAGAACGGAATGTAATCAGCGTACTTCGTAAACTCTTTGGCCTTGTCTTTACTAATGACACCAGTAGCTACCATGTAGTCTACGAGCTTGTCGTTATAAGCAATCCAGTCTGCGTGCACCTGTTTAAACACAGGGTACTCCGCTTCCAGCTGTGCTGCGTAGGCAAAGTCGTCTTTATCAAACGGCTTCTCTTTACCGTCAGCTTCAAAGCGTGAGCCACGTTTAGAGGCGGCATAGAACTGGAAAGCACGGTAGGCAAATGGATCCTTCATCTCAGCCAAGGGCATGAGAATGTCCATCAGGCCCTTGACCGTGCCGTCAAAGTTATCAACGACCGTTACACCGTTTCTGTAGACCGGTGCACCGCCAACGTTGTTTACACCAAACGCAGCGGCAGCGACGCCGGCGGCTGTGTCAGACAGCAAAGCGGCGGCTTCAGCACTGGAGTCTGCAAGCAAGGCTTTACCGCCCATCTTGTCAGCCAACATCTTGTCGTAGACGCTCAGTTGGTTGTAGCGGTTCAAGGCTTGCTGACGTAAGGCGGCAATGCTTTCTCCCGCAAAGGCGTCCAGAATGCGACGGGCAATGCTCTTCTCTTCACGGGCGGTGGTTTTAGTAGCGACCGCTTGGTGAATCTTGTCACCGTTAGGCATAGCCCTGATGGTGTCTTCAACACTACGCAAGCTCAACTTCTTGGTTGGGACTTGGTACGGTGCTGGAGATTGCTCGCGTGTAAACGGCATAGGGATGCCAAAGCTTTCACGCAACGCACCTTCTTGCGCCAGAATACGCTCAGGCCAGTTTGGCTCGTAGTCAAAGCGATCAGGGTCAGTCTGCTCCGACCAACGAATGTCACTGCGGATCTCTACAGGCATGGTTTCATAACCCGCCTTCTGAAGAGCCATAGCACGGTGTCTACCTTCATGGCCTGTCACACGCAGATTGTTACCTTCACGATCCATGTAGAGGTATGGAATGCTTGTGAACTTCACACCCTTCTCAACACGGTCGGTAGCCTCAGCCAACTTGGAGTCTTGTTTGCCTAGCTTTGCCAAGCGTAAGAAGTCATCAATGCTCATGTTGATGAGCTTGTAGCGTGACTTGAATCCTGTCTCAGCAGACTTCGCCACCTCGGCTGGGTCAAACATGTCAGTCGCATCACGCAAGCTGTAACGAATGTCTTTGTTCTTAGGGCTGTAAGTTCCAACGTTACCGGTCGCAGACTTCACCTGCTCAGGTTTAAACACGATGGCTTCGATGATGTTGCCTGCATCGTCACGCGCCATGATGCCGTCATATCCGTTGCGTTTAAACAGGTTCTGTACCTGCTGCCCGGTGAGATCCTTTAAACGCTTCTTGCCATCAGTCAACAAAGCGACTGCGGCTTCCATCTGTTTGTCGATACCCATGCCATAAGCCCTGCGTGTTTCCAACAGGGTTTTAACTGCATCACTGCTAATGTTCAGAATGAATGGATTCTGAGCACTGGCGTACAAAGGCATCACATTGCCTTCGGGTGCAAACTGGGTTACGTACTCAGGGACTGATGACAAGTAAATGCCAGCGCCTAGCTTGCCGTCTTCAGAGCTTCTGAACTCAGTGATGTCTGCATCAGTTGCGTGATACATCGTCATCGGCTGGCCGGAGCTGTTAATGAATCCGCTGCGGCCAAAGAAGCGTTTAAACTCAGGTGTGTCCGGCGCTTCACGGAGGCTGTACTTAGCAGGAGCACTGCCTCGTTGTTGCTCAGGAGTCAGCAACTCTTTTAGCTCAGTCACTGGCTCATCAACCTTGGCATCGCCAGTCATCACAAACTCAAGAGGTGGCAAGGCCGCCTTCTGGTCAGCAAAGCCACGCTGGATAAGGTTTAAACTCTCCACGCCGGGGCGGAAGTTCTGCCATGCGTTCTGGGCACGGGTCTCTGATGTCAGCGCCCAACGTGCAAACGGGTCTTGCGTCATCGCCATGTGATTGCGCCAAGCGGCTGCTTCACCATTTGGACCAAACTGCGTCTCAGTCAGGTTGTGGGCAAAGTAATCATGGACTGCACGGAGCAAGTCGTTGTAAAGCATTGGCTTGCCGTTTACATCCTTCAGGCCGGAGTCCTTGAGTAAAGGGTGGCCTTTGAAGTTTGAACCGGGTGGGCCAAATGTTTCTGGTGATGTGGCGTAGACCTTGAAGCGGTTGTTCATGCTCACATCGCGACGGACTGCATCGCTGTTGGCATAAGGCTCCGCAGTTGACTCCATCAACTCAACCTTAATTGGGATAACCTTGAACTGCTCTTTAAGAGCGTTAGCCAACGCAGTGTAGGCGCGTTTAACCAGAGGGTTCTTCAGATCGTTGACTGGCATGGCCTCGAAGGCCCGCATCAACTTCTGCTGTTCTTTAACTTGCGCTGCGCTTAACGGCTTCTGTTTAAACGTTGTAACAGGAGCCTTGTTGAGGTACTCAGCAATTATTCTTGGGGTGGCTGTGTCGCTCGCTTGCTTGGTACGAATGTCGCTTGTAGGGTAGGCAACATCCCTGTACGGGATTCTTGCTCCATCCCCTTCGCCGTAGACGTAGAGGCGTTCAATTGTTCGTCTAGGTTGGCTAGAGCCGTCTCCCACCAACTTGTTGAGGTGCTTGACTCGCTCTCCGAAAGATTTGAAGTTTTCTTGTTCATTGCCGCCTGCCTTTACAAAATATGCAGTAAGTGTGTCATCGGTAATTGTAAAACCTTGCAAGCCCGACTCTTCAATCACCCGTGAAATTTGATTGTCATTGAGTTGTTTTTTGAGGTCAATTTGGTACACGGCAGTTGCGTAAGAGCCGTCACCAAACTCATGACCAAACTTCTGTGCAGTCTCTTGACGCACATGGATCTGTTGTTGGTTGTAGCTGTCAGCAAACTTAGCCAGTGAAGCCATCACGTTAGCCATGTCTCTTTCATTGAACGACACGCTGACTGCGATGGATGGCTCACGGTCGGCCATGTAAACGCCCTTGGCGTTCTCAACCTTGACTTTAGCGTTTGTACCGCTGAGCAAGAACTTGAGGTTGCTTTCGGCCACGTTCTGTAGCACTCGGTACGCATCTTTATCGCCGTTCATTGCCCGGGCATACAGCTCGCGCAGGCCGGGGATGGAGTTAGTCACAGCGGAGAGGTTGAACGTCAGCTTCTCGCGAATGTCTTTTGCCTCACGCAGGCGCACACCACCTTCGGGTTTAAACGCTTTGTCGTAACTTGCACCGCCGTTAGAAACGAACGTGCCAGCGTCACCGCCTACCCAGTCAGGGTTATCGATACCGCCTGCGATGTCGATGATCTTCTCGCGAGTCTCGTTGAAGGACTGCTGGCCCTCACGGTACTTGGTCCACTCAGCACGGACTTTAGGCTTGATGGTGCTCTTGATGTCTTCACCAAACAGGCCACGCACAGCTTCCCATGTAATGGACTGCATCTCACGGGCTTTGATGCCCTTACGGCTTGCGGCTTCACGGTAAGCATCTGCAATGATGCCGTAGGTTCCACCAACACCTAAGATTTTTGACTTACCTGTGCCGCCAAAGTTATGAGTCACTGGCTTGTCAGTGCCAGCCAAGGCTTCAAACAGGCCTGCGGCTACGGCGTGGGTGTCAATGGTGACGTGACCAATTTCGCTGTTAGGGGCGGCAATGTTGTTGTAGAAGGAGCGGATTTTATGCTCTTCACCCAATTGCTTGCTAATGTTCTGACGGCTACCGTCACGGAAGATGCTGACAGTCTTCTTAATGGGGTCGTAGGTTGACCACATCATGGTAGATGGTGTGCCGTCGTTGTTGGTGACCAAGTCGCCAAAGCCACCCTCTGGGGTAACGATGCGGTACTGACGGGAGTTGTAAGCCTCGTCGTAGGCCCTAATGAATGCGGCGGCATCATCAAGATTCATCTTGCTCAGGGTTGTACCGGCTTTAGCTACACGTTTAATCTTGTCAAACGCAGCCTGACGCTTCTCACGCTCCTTGCGGCTTGATGCCTCATTGACATAGCTCTGAGCGTACTTGAGCATGTTGTCGTCCCAAGTCTTGTTCTTCTGCTCAGTTAGGATGTCAAGCGCCCGTTCAGCCATGGACACGTTCTGGAACCAATCCTTTTGTGGCGACATGGCGGCCATGATGCCGGACACCTGCTCCATAGAAACGCCAAACTGTTTACTCATATCGGTGGCAATACGGTTAGCACCGTCATACCAAAGCTTGCTACGCTCACGAATGTCTGCTGGAACTTGATCGTGCAAAAACAGCAAGTTGTTAACAATATTGCGTTTAAACAACTCAATCACTTGGTTGTTTGGTGTGTTGAGAGGAACGAACCCATAGCCTTTAATGGCTTGGACTGTACGCTTGTACATGTCGGGGTTGGCTTTCATTGCTTCACGCACTGCCGCCTCATCAATTGACAGCATGTCAGTGATGGGGTCGTTTGTACGCTTGACGCCTTGTGGGTTTTGCGTAGAGATCTCGGTTTCGCCTTCAACTGCGGGGCGAATCAGGCTCAGCTTCTTACCGCCAGCCTGAGCTTGGCCGGCTTTTAACTGGCCCTTCTCAATAGCGCCAAAGACGTCCTGTGAGTTTTCAAAGCCACGGCCTTCAAGGTAGTTGTTTAAACTCTCAAAGAATCCGCGCAGCTTGTTCAGCAACGCAGTCATCAAACCGGGAGGGGCTTTGTTTACATCAAAGTCACCAAAAGCGTCAGCAATTGCCTCCTCAATGATGTCGGCTTCTGTCAAACCCATTTCTTTGTAGGCTTGCAGACGGGTGCCTGTGGTGCCGTCTTGTAAGACAGCCTTAGAGCCTTCAAGGTACTTTGGAATCCACTTGTCACGGGCCATCTTCTCAAGAGACTTCCACTGCGCATCGGTAAAGAAGCCTAGCTCTTTCAAGGCATGCAGTGACTCATGACGGAGGGTACGAATAGGGTTCTTAGCATCCAAAGCCAATTCAATGACCTTGCCGGCATAGGAGCCGTCAGCTTGGTTCTCAATGGCTTTAACAAGCTTCAAGGCAACATCACCCAAACCAAAGCGGTTGAGCATGTCGCGCAGGGGCTTAGTCTTGGCAAGTAACTCTGGTGTCTCAGGAACCTCAGGACCCGACTCCATGTCTTTTAGAACTTCAGAAACCTTTTTACCGGTGGTAGCAGGCTTGCTACGGCGACGGTTTTGTTCAGCCGCCGCACGGTTAGCTAAGCCACCAAACTTCTTATCGGATACCAACGCATCCAAAGCCTCGTCAGACAGGCCAGCAAGAATGCTTTCCTCAGCCGCTTCACGGGTTGGAAATGTGCCGGACTCTTTGCCTTCTTTGGTAACGGTGAAGCCTTTACGGGCGATTGGCTTGGAGCCAACAGCCTTGGATTTCAACGGGGCTGTCAGCCCCTCGATTTCTTTGTAGAGAGCTTCAATACGCTTACCAAGGAGGTCTTCCTTAGCGGCCTGACGGGCTTTCTTTTGCTTGTAGTTGTCGGTGTCAAACTCGCCAGCCGCTTCCAGCTTCTCAAGCTCACGCTTGCCTTGGTTAACGGTGTCCTCGTACTTCATAACTTCCTGAAGCTTCGTGGCGGCAATCTCCTGACGATCTGCGGACAGTTGTGCAATCTTGCCTTCAACTTCTGCTTGATTCAGGATTGTTGGGAATGGCTTACCGCCTGCCTCGGATGTGATCTGGTAGCCCTCTGGCTCCTCACCTTCCTTGAACTGACGCTCAGTGATGTCGTAGCCGGCAGGTAGGCCTGCGCGGGGAGCAGTAGGTGGGGTAACGGGTGCTTTAGGCGCAACTTGGGTAAGGGTAGCTTCCCTGACGTTTAAACCCTGCTTCTTCGCTGCCGCGTTGGCACGCTCCCGGGTTGGGTACGTGGCCACCATCTGGTCGGTGTCTGGTTTAAACGTGCGATAGACGACCTGCTGGCTTTGCTCAAGGTCGCCATTCTTAATCGCTGTATCCAACAACGCCTTGGCGTCGCGGTCAGTTGCCAAGTTGGTTGAGTCTTTGATGTCAGCCAGAATGGTTTCTGTAGACAGTGGCTTGCCGTTGTTTTCACCAAAGGACAGACCAACGTACTTGACTGCGCTGTCGTACTGCTTCTGTGTAAACCGTGATGCGTTTGTACCTTCAGGCAAAACTATCTGCTCGCCAGTTGTATTGGCAGGCATGTCAGACAATGCTTTAAACGCGGCATAGAGCTGCGGCTCAGACATCTGATCAAGGCTGTTTACACCTGTGGTTCTGGCTAAGAAGTCGCTGAAACCCTTGGTTCCAGTTGCAACGTTCTTCTCAATGGCGGCGTTCTCAACATCCTTGGCTGTGAAGTTTTGCTGGCCTGTGTAACCAGTCTTCGCGGCTAGGATGGAGTCCAGAGCGGCCTTCTCGCCCTCTGGATTAACCGCAGTCATAGCATCTTTAACGTCCTCAATTGAGTACGACTGCAGGCGTGGCAAGCCATTCGCTTTGCGGTACTGATTGAGGTAGCTAGAAACTTCAGGGCCTAACTCATCAGGGGTCAGGTTACCAATAGGATTCTGGAGCGGGGCAACCTCTTTAACAGCCTCAAGCTCTTGGCTAGGGGCTGGAAGCAACAGAGGCTGTTTACCAACAAACTGCTGTTTAGTTTGCTCACGTTGGGCGGCGGCTTTCTTAATGCCTTCCGCAAGCTTTGCGTCTTCTTCACGCTTGCGGGCCATCTCATCGCTGACAAACTCTTGACGGAGTTCACGCATCTTGAGTGGTGATGTAGCGGCACCCAATGTGCCGCCAACCAAAGCATCATGAATAGCTTGTGCCGCAACACCCTGCAATAAGTCAGTAGGAATGCCAGCCTGAGTCAATGCGATGTTAGTGCCCACTTGCCCTGTAGAGGCCTGTAATGCTTCAGGTAACGCCTCGCTGACCACACCTTGACGCAGAGCCTGACCGAATGTTGGCTCAGGCAATCCAACCGCTTTATCAGCAGGGGCCGCCTTGCCGAGTCTACCGGCACGGCCAAGTAAACGCTCAATACCGGTGACACCTTCTAAGCCGCCAACCAAACCTGAAGCCAACTGACGTGGTGCATTCTCAAGTGAGTAACCGCTTACTTCTTGAGCAAGTCTTTCAGCATCGGCTTCTGAGTAATTCTTTGCAAGCAGGGCTTGCTTGACTGCTTCGTAGTCTTGGCCCTTCTGACCACCGACACCCATCAATGCGCCAACACCTGCGGCAGGTGATTTAGCGGCGGCAAGGGCACGAGCACCTAATGCGGCACGGCCTGTTAGGCCTGCAACTGCGGCAGGCTGTCCACCCGGTATAAACGCACTGGCAATAATAGGAGCGCTGCTAGTTAAAGCGCCAATAGTGGTTTGTAATGGGGCTTCTGTAAAGCCACCCACCGTGGCTTTAATTTCTTCCCAAGTGTTGCCTTCGGCTTGCTTCTTAAGCAGTTCACGTCGGGCAATCTCAGCTTTACGCTCTTCGGACATTTTGCCTGCGGCTTCTTGCTGAAGAGCCGACAGGTCTCTGGAGACTGCGTTACCAGCACCAAACAGATCAGTTAATGATTGCAGGCCACCGTATAAACCTTGTTGGGCTGCACGGCCTGTATCTGCCAATGAGAAACCGGCACTACCAACAGGTGGCGCTGGTGGTTTAACGGCAAATTGCTGATTAAGTAATGTCTGAGCTTGTTCTATTGACAGTCCGTCTGGGATTTCAACAGTAGCAATCCTGCCGTCCGGCAACTGAACGCGAGCTATCGACATGGCAACTTACCTTATTTTGGTGATGGTTCAATGCTGAGAATTTTAACTCCAGCTTGAGTGGCTGGTAAAGAGTTTAAACCAGCTCCTTGATTTATACCGTAGTCTCTTTGCAGTTCTGCCATTGCTGCGTCATAATTCTGCTGTTGGGCGATGGCGGTTTTGCTTGGACCTGAACGCATATACGGTGGATATAAAGCCTCAATTTCTTTTTTGGCTTTTTGGTAATCAGCAAGTGACTTGACGTTTTGGCCGGATATAGCAGAGGTTGCAATGATTTTTGCGGCCTGCTCCAAAGCGGCGGGAAATGTCAACTTGCCGGTAGTGTCATCCTTGACCAAAGCTTGAGCCATGTCCATGATCTGACCTTGGCGGCCAATACCAGCGGCCTTGATGGTGGCGGCATTACGCTCGCGCTCCAACTGAGCCTGTTGCTTCATTTTTTCACGCTCAAGCACAGCCTGTTGGGCCAGTTGTCTAGCGCGGTCATCAGACTCACCAGCAGCCTTAGCGGCATCAAAGCGCTCTTTAAACACACGGGCGCGTTCACCTTCACTGAGGGCAAAGCCTTCCTTCTTGTAACCGTAAATGGCGTCTTGCTGTTTCTGGGCGGCTTCAATCATGCGCTCAGACAAAGCATTGGCTTGCTTTTCTTTCTCCAGCTCACGCTGACGTAAACGCTCGGCAGCCATAGCGCCAGCTTTACCTGATCGTCCAACTGTTGGGCCGGCGGCAATCTCACCAAAATATTCCATCAGGCTTTCAAAGCCCGGCTCAGGCTTCTTCTGGAGCTTAGCCTTCTGGCCACGCAGTTCTTCAATCAATGCTTGGTACTGCGATGTATCCGGAGCGCCCACTAACTTCTCGCGGGCGGCAAGAACACGGTTCATTTCCGCATCTGGGTCAAGAGTCATACTCTTACCCATTACATCCCGTGGTGAACCTTTTTCAGGGGTTGGTAGTACTGGTGGCAACAGGTCAGCAACAGCAGGCAAGTTTGCAATGCTAGGCTTGTCTGTAGTTTTGGTAATCTGCGGTTTAGGTGGTGCGGCAGGCGGCGGAGCCTCCTTCTGACCAATGACTTGTTGAGGCATTTGATCTGTACGGGTTGCAAGACCAAGACGCTCCAACTGTTCATTGGTAATGTTGGGGTCTCGCTTGTTCACTTCTGCCATGCTTTTGGCAACCTTCTCCGACAATGTCGGGTTCCGCATTTTGTTGGCTAAAGATTCGTCTTGGCTAAAGACACTTTTAAGCTTAGCCATGCCTTCGGAACCAATGGTGGACAAGAACTCACCAATGCCCATGCCTTCATATCCACTGCGGTCTGGCAAAAGGTTTTTGCCTTCGCTTCTTCCAAGATAACTTCCGGTGGTTGGTTTGGCTTTCTTTTCTTTGTCTTTGTCTTCTACTTCGCTACCTTTAGTGCCATCAAAAGCAACAATGCCGCCGTTGGCATAGGATTCACCGACGTTAGATTCAAGCTGGTCAAGGCCTTCTGGCTGGCGCTCAGGCTGTGCAATGCCCTCAGGCACAGGACCGGGACGGCCTTGGCCGACCATGGCTTCCTGTTGCTTTCGAGCAATAGCATTACTTTGCTGAGCTTGCGCCATCCTTGCCTGCAAAATCTGACGGGCACGGTCTTGGTAGCTCTGACTGACTGTTGCAGGGTTCTGCGGGGCCTTTAGAGCCTGATCAATGCCCATGTGTTTGCCATCAGACAGTAGATCTTGCAGGGCCATTAGCTTGCGCAAGTCGGATGGAATGCCATTATTGGCTTGCTGGTCTTTTTCAACCTGTTCCTGCAACGCAGGCATCCGGCCTGTGTAAGCTGAGGTGATTTGATTAACGCTTGGACGTATCATGTTTAAACCTTATGGCTTAGGAGGTGTTTCAAGAAGACCGAGTCTGCCGAGCAACTCGTTCATATTCTTCATGTTGCCAGACAATGTCTCCAACATGCTAGGCGTAACAGTGTTGTAATTGGTTGTCTGTATTGGCAACTTGTCCAACATAGACTGTCTAAACTGAAGTTGCTTGTAAGGGTTTGCCCTAGCTTCTTCAAACTGAGCCTTGTCGGCGGCAACCTGTTCAGCTTCCATGCCGCGATCAACAATTCCCTGATCAGCCATCATCTTAGCCAATGCTTGATTCTGGGTCTGCTCGGTGTTGAACTGGCTCATACCTTTATCAAAGGCACTTGCATAACCCTGACCAACAGTTTTGTTCATTTCCTGCATCAGGTTACGGGCTGCTTCAGATTGCATAATGGCCTGACGGCCACCACCAAAAGCACCTGACTTGGTTAAATTACCAATGCCGGTCTGGTTGGTAATCTCTGCCTGACGACGTAACTCAGCCAACTGTGGCTGCAACACGGACTGCAGATACGGGTTCATGTACTGTGAAGCCACGCCTTGAGACTGCTCAGGCTGAGGGGCAATAGATGCACCTGTAATACCGGCACTAGGGGTTCCTGTACCAACCGGTTGCGTCTTGTATGCATCCATGTTCATGGCTGGCGGTTGATACGCGCCTGTGGAACTAAATGATTGCCCCAGAGTACCGGGAAAGTTGACACCACCCAACCCCTCAGAGACTTTAGTTTGCAACGCTGAAGGGCCTGCGGTCAACTGACCGGTATAGGCTTGGTACGGTGTTTTGGATAAAGCTTCCGATTCAGACAACATGTTTGTAACATAAGGAGCCGCCCATGAAGACAATGTTTGCTCACCGCTTGTAGGAACTGTGCCGCCATCAGCAAAATTCATGACACTGCCGCCATTGGCATAGGCTAAGGCCAAGCCACCGGGCATTAACTTGTCTGGGTTAATTTTCTTGCCCTGCTTCTTGTTGCCTGTACGGGCTTGACGAACCTTGTCCATCATTTGGTAAAGCTTCTTAGCGCCTGCGTCGGAGTTACCGTTACCTAAATGGGACACAACATCGGCAGGAATTACAAACTCACCGTGGCTAAGAGCGGCGGGTTGGTCTTGGCCAATTTGAGCTGGGATTTGATCAGCCATACCGTCGGTTTCACCTTGCAGGTAACGACCTTTGGCGAGGTTGGCTAGGCCACCTTCTGCCATTTTGGTGTATGTTGGATCACCGCCGTAATTAATGCCGTAAGCGCCAGCTTTGCGACCGGGAGGGGGAGCGGTTCTAAGATTGACACTAGCTTGAGACTGCGGAATAGTTCCTTGGAAGCCCATCTTGGGCAAGGGTTGTTTGCCTTTAGCTAAAGTTTTAGCGCCATACATCAGCATGGCAATTTTTGCCCAGTCAAGGTTGCCGCGCTTATCTTTGGTAAGTTTGTTCAGGATGTTCTTTAAGCCACCACCTGCACCAGCTCCAAAGTCGTAGGACGTGCCTGCGGCACCCGCACCGGTAGTGTCACCGTAATCACGATATTGGGGAGACATACCAATATAGTCGGCGGCTGCTTGATCGGCGGCACGTTGCTCGTACTCTTGTTGCTGCATTAAGGCATTGGCATAACTATTATCCAAAGGTATGCCGTAATCATCCATCGGGCGAGGATCATCGTAGGGGGCGGAATAATCACCAGACACCGATTCATCATCGTACATATTATCTCCTTAAAAGTCGCAGCAGCTCATCTATATCGCCACCGGCAGAAAACCCATAACCGCGAGCGCCAGCCTTCTGCGCTTTGGATATATCGGTACCAAAAATATCTGTCATTAATTGTATAGGGCCAGTGTCAGTTTGACTAGGTGGTTTGGCAGATTGCGCAGGTTTAAACGGATTGTAAAGCTCCTGCAACGCTTGAATTGGATCAATGTTTGCAAACGGGTCAGGCTTAGCTGCCGGCGCAGGTTTGGTAACGGGCGTTGGCAACGTCGTTGGCGCTAGCGGATCGGTAAGCAAAGCAACAGGATCGGTTGTTAAGTTTAAATTTGATTGGGGCAGGCGGTCCGTTGTAATGACCATCTCGCCCAAATTGCCTAAATTAGGGGCATTAGGTGTAACGGGTGTTTGAAAAATAGGCTCTGAAACTGGCTCTTCAACGGGTTCTCTTTTGGTGTCAATAAAAACTGTCTTTGAATTGGGATCACCATCAATAGCATTAGGGTCACCGCCCACCGCAATTAAGTCTAAGATTCTTTTGCTTTCCCGCTCAGCATCTGTGTCGCCGTCAGGACCTTTGGGCGTGGTAACGGTAACTGTATCGTCTGCAGGCGCATTAATCATGCGCAGGATGTCGTCATTAGACGGACCGCTCAGTTCTGCAGGAGTTAATCCTGACTGGTTTAAAGCAGAAACCTCAGCATTCTTAGACGCCTCTTCATCTGCCTGCCGTTTGGCCGCTATTAATAATTCATTTTCTTGCGCTAATTTTGTAGTTTCTGGAACAACCTGCGGCTCAGTATTGTTTAAACGGGCAATCTCTTCTGCGACGGTGTTTTGCGTTAAGCCAGCATTTTCCAAATTCCGCAGGATGTCTGATGACATGCCGCTTTCTACTATGTCATCAGCCGGAGTGTCATAAACCCCACCCATGTCGTCGCCAGTGCGACCGCTTGTTGTCAATCGTTCTAGGTTGCTAATCTGTTGTTGGTAGGTGCGCAATCCGGAGGTGCCAGACTCATCGTAAACTCTTTTCTCATCCGCCTCCAGCTGGCTGAGTTCTTTGGCATTAATAGGCTCATTGGCTTTAATTTCAGCGTTCGCGGCTGCAATGGCAGAGTTAATTAAGATTTGATCTAAGGGTTTACCAGATATAACTCCCGTGATTGCATTAGACGCCATTCTTTGTTGGTTTGGTGTTAGCTTGTCAAAGTCCGGGATGGACTTAATCATTTCACCAACAGCAGCGTTTACACCGCCTGTAGCAGCGCCTCTTAAGACTGCATCACTAATATCTTGACCGGTCAGCACCGCTCTGGTTGCAGAAGTCGCTGCATTTTGGGCGGCGTTATTTAAAGTTTTGGCAATCGATGGGTCTAAACCTAAGTTTTTAATCTCGACGCCTACTTCTTTCATAAAGTCAGTGCCGGGAATCTGCGCCACAGCCAAGTTAATGGCTGTGTTTTTAATGACATCTCCCATGTCAGCGCCACTTAACACCTGCACCGCCATTTGAGCTGCAATTTGCTGAGGAATAGATAAGCCGCCGGTAGCTACAGCAAGAGCAATTTGACCAATCGGCCCCGCATCTTGTATTAAATTAGCTAGATCATTAGAGGATGCACCTTGCGTGTAAAAGACTGGATTGCCTTGAGCATCAAACTGTACGCCGTAGCCAGTATTGCCTTTACCTTCAAATGTTCCGCCAAAGAAGTTGCCCGTTTGGCGGCCACTGTATGTCAGAGGAACTGCTTGCCCAGTAAGTTTATTGCCAAAGGTTCTTTCGGTTTGCTTTTCGTAGATTGGATTGCCAGAGTCGTCACTGCCAACATACTGTTCAACTTCACGGGTAATGGGGCCAAACTGACTAAGATCTGTGATGCCTGTTTCAGCAAGAATCCGTGCCATGTCTTTGGTAGCTTGATCAGCACCATAGCCACCTGTCCATCGAGATGTGTCGCTTCGGGCTTGGATTTGTTTTATCAACGACTCAATTGTTGCATCACGGGCAGATGCATCTTCTGTTGGCGATCTATCAACAGATTCACGACTTGATCCATCAAAAATTCTTGTAATATCTTCAACTGTTGTCTCTGGTTGTGGGAGAGATGCAATATAGTCATTTACTGGCGCTTGCGGTGCAGTTGTCTCTGCTTGCCTTTGTGTTTCTTGTTGGGCAGCTATTTGTCGCTGTTGCTCTGCCTGCGCTAATTGAGCTTGTTGTTCAGCTTGTGCTTGTCTTGCGGCTTCTTGCTCTGCGGCTAACCTAGCAGCGTTCTGTGCTCGCAATTCTTCTTGGCGAGCTTGTGCTTGTCTGTAGGCTTGTTCTTCGTAGGCTCGCTGTTCAGCCATTAACTGGGCTTGAATTTGCGCTTGTCTTGCTTGCTCTGCCTCTTGTGCTAGACGTGTAGCCTCAGCTTGACGCTGGGCTTCTTGTGCGGCAAGTAAAGACGTGATGCCACCATCGTAGCCGCCCAACATGCCGCTATCAAAGCCATTGTCTTCAAAGTCCATGTAAAAGTTGTTGTCTCTTTCTCTCATGTTTATTCCTTAAGGCAGAGCCGAGACAAATGACAGCGTAGCCACAACAGAAGCTGTAGACGGTTTAGTTGGCGTTCCAGAAGCTGGATACTGCTCAATAGTAACCAAAGGATTGGGCACAGACCAGTAAATCTGCACGTAATCATTAGCGTTCATGGACAAAAAGTAATTCCAGCCTTTGATGTCGTGGTATGGAACCCCTGCGCTCTTTCTAGCGGGCATGCCAACCAAACCAGTTGACCCCACAATATCAGTCCCGTTTTGCTTCAACCAAATAAACAAGTCTTCCGGAGCGTTATCCAAGTTCTGCGCCTGCACGCTAAACTGCAAGTTATAAATACCAGCGTTAGTTACCGTTATTTTGGAATTAGTATCAAGAAACACATCGTTAGAAAAGTCCGTTACAGATAACGCCATCAACGTAGCAGTATTAGCTGTTGTGGTCTGGCTGGTAAAGTCTGAAAAAGCACCGTAAGGAAGCCTTAAACCCGACCCATCAATTGAGCCTGAACCAATTTTCAATTGTTCAAGGATTGCATCCAGCCTGTTGAAATACAGACGCAGAACGTTGTTTAACTGCTCTTGATACCGAGAGTCATAATCTATAGGCGCAAGAGGCAGATTGGGCGAAGCAACCTGCCCTAACTCAAATTCTGACGTAACAATAAACGTCATGAGTTACCTCTGCGACCGTCTGGTTTGATGTCGATACGGGGGCTACCCAACTGCCACTGCGTACCAATCTGATTGGACTCAATCTTAAGAATCATCTGACGGCCACGAACCCTGATGTACACCTGACCCGTGAACTCTTCAATTGGTGCGGTGGCAATACGCTGAATAGAAGCGTAGCTAGTCCCTGCGGTAGACTGCGGAGAGTTATACCCTGAGCCAGAGTTCTGCATAGGAATCAGCGTCATGGTGACTTGAGGTGCGCTCGCCCCAGTGGATCCGTTGAACGTAATGTCCGGTAAGATCCGCCAGACAAACCCAAACCGGTCGCCATCGTCAATATCAAATTCAGCAGTTTCAATGACCGCGTTAATTGCGGTGGTAACTTCTGTGGAGTTATCGTCTACACCGTACTCATGGTAGACGACGTTGTTGATGTCTGTAGCGGCCATTGGGTAGTTACGCAAGCCGGAGTCAAGCCATGCGGTTCTAACCATGTTGCCGTAATACCATACGCCTTGGCCGTTGTTCTCAATATAGTTGTAGACCACGTACCGGTCAATCGTGGAGGACGATGCCGAGCAATAGAAGAACCAGACTTCATTGAAGCCTTCATTGGTACTGGCAAAGAATTGGTCAGCTTGGTCAAGATTAATATCGCTATAGACGTATCGCAGGAGATCGCAACGCACTGTTTGGATGCGACCGTCATATTTGTAGAACTTGTCTACGCCCATCCAGTAAATAACACCAGATGCAATAGCCGCAGAGTTTTGGCTGGCAATAGAAATGTTATCGCCAAGGAGTTGGGAACTCCAAATGACTGGCGGGCCTTGGTATTGTAATGAATATAAAGATGAATCCGTGAACACCACAATCTCTTGCCGAGTCTGAAGTGCAGTCACAATCTTGGAGCCATGCGACAACAGTAAACTACCGGCTTGGTTTGTAGCTGCGGGCGTCCACATCTTAATGTCTTCTTGGTCAGACCAGCGTAGCAACATCTGATTTTGCACAATGCTGCCGTAGTCGTTTACACCAAACGCAAACACAAAGCGTGATGCGTCAGAAACCATTAAATAATTCTGCATCAGTGGGACGTCAGATGCACCGGCCAAACTAGATACCAAAACACCTCTGGCGCTTAACCCGGTGGCGTTGTCCCAATAATAGATTGCGCCGCCGCGATACCCAAAGACTAGGTTTTCACCAAAGTTTGATTGGCTCCAAATGCGGATTGGGTAGCTCGTAGATGTACCAACACCCCAGCCTCCAGAACCCCAAGGGCCAGCGCCCCATCCAATCACAGGCAAAGCAGTGGCAGGGCCAACGTTAATCTGATATGCCGCTACAACAGCCGCACCGCCGTATGAACCAGCCGGAATTGCAGATGCTACAGTGATTGTGTAGGTATCTACAGTCAAAACTGAAATCTGATACTCTTGATTCCAAGTAGTCGCGTATGCGCCAGTAGCACCACTGAATGTGACAAAGTCGCCCGTTACCCCGCCGTGAGCGGTATCGGTTACTGTAACTGTGGTTGTACCGTTGGCGGTAAAAGGATCGGTGTTAATTGTAGAAGACGCCCGCAGTGGGGTGATGTCGTAATACGTACCGCCGTACTCAATATAGAACTTTAAATTGGTACCAACGCCCAACAAGTTAGCGCCGCCTAACGTCACCCAGTTCCACAAAGAACGGCAAACCCCAAGGAAAAAATTGGCTGAAATGCGTGTCCACCCACCGATTTTCTCAGGTGTACCTTGACGAAAGCGCACCTTGTCGGACACATAGTATCCGTTTTCAGATGTGTAACGAGTGTTCTCTCTGTTTACACCGGCTTTCAGGGTAAGTTTTTTCAGCATCGGCAGTCCTACGAAAGAAACACGGCGCGTTCGTCGATGCGACGTTTTTGCAGCCCTTTGAGAATTTTACCCCCCGCCATGCAATACTTCAAGAGTTCTTCAGCCGCGCCTTCCATATCACCACGCATCAC
>Ga0222713_10003109_pt1 | contig 17371 bp, 26 predicted proteins | sample C33_649DmetaG_FD_165061 | JGI IMG/M metagenome (GOLD analysis project Ga0222713, IMG submission 165061) | Estuarine water microbial communities from San Francisco Bay, California, United States - C33_649D | ecosystem: Environmental > Aquatic > Marine > Unclassified | place: USA: California...
GCTGCCACGTCTGCACGAGCGTCAGCAGCGCCGACAGCAGCCGATCGCGGTGCTCGGCCGTCCACCGCAGCAGATCAGCGTGTCGCCAGCCAGTGCGCGCCTCAGGTCGAGCGCAGCGCGCGTCGAGCCGGACTGTGACAGTCCTTCTCGCCAGATCGGCGTTCATGGTCAGGTTATTGCCCGACAATCCCCAGACGGCGGTGCTTGGCACCCTTAGGCGCTCCTGCCCGCCCATCCGCCGGTCGCTCCACGTCGGATAGCTCGTGAGCACGCCCTCGAGGGCCGGGTCGTGCAAGTGTCCGCGGACGTTGTCGAGCAGAACGACGGGCCGTCCTTCCGAGAGCATCGAGCCCATCGCTTTTCTACGCTCGTCCTCCTGACTCGACATTGGCGTCGGTTCCACCGGCCGCCCAGTCGCGGCCGACGCGAGAACCTGCATCAGTAGCGATTTCCCAGTGCCGGGCGCCGGTGCCTCAAAAACGGTCATCGGCACAGGCCCGTGGATCAGCTCGCGGACGATCGGCGTCAGCGCGAAAGCGATCGCGTGCGCTCGATCGGCAGGCCCCACGAACGGGAACTGCCCGATCCAGTCGTCGATCACAGCCAGCGCCTGATCGAGCGTCAGCCGCTCCCGCAGTAGCCCCTCGGCCAGATAGCCGCGCGATCCAGCGTCATAGCCCTCGGCGTCCACGAGTCGGCCGTCGGCGTCGTAGTACGGGGCTGTCGCGACGCGCGACAGCAGGGGCAGCCAGTCCTCGCGCGTGCCGAGGATCGCCGGCAGGACGTATCCTGGCACGGATTTTGCGGGCTCCTCGAGCAGCGCCTCGCCCGCGGTCGCCTCACGAGCACGCGGCCGCCGGAGCTCCACGAGATCGGCGGCGTCGAGCAGACAGGCTGTGAGCTGATCTGTGCCGACCTCTCGGATCGCGGGGCCGTGCTCGGTCACGACGACCTGCACGATCCGCCCGTCGCGCAGGTAGAGCCGGCCGGGTCCAGAGAGATCAGCCAGCGCACGGCGTGCGTCAAGCACGACGTCTCGCGGCTGCCGACCTGAGATCACGATCTGGGGTCTGCCGAGCACGCGTGCCCCGCTGACCTCCGGGTCGACCTCGTCCGGCTCGCTGTACGTGCCGGGCACGTAGTCGTCTGCGCCCCAGTCGTCGTCGCCGTCGTCCAGCGTCGTGTCGTCGTCCCAGGCCGGGCCCGCCGGTGCAGCTGCGCGCGTCTGTCCCTCCGGCAGTCCCCGCGGGCGCTCCTGCCCGTGCGTGACCGCGTCGCGGGCCGTACGCAGTGCCTCGCCCTCGTCGACGCCGGCCAGGACGGCGGCCGCCGCCAGCTGCGAGATCATCGTCTCAGGCTGACAGACGCCCAGGTGCACCCACCCGCCCAGCGTCTCGCCCTCACGCAGCAGCGCGGCGTGTCGCCCCCCTGCCACCGCACCCGCCACGCGCTCGCACGCTCGCCTGAGAGCGCCCTCGACGTACCGACCAGCCCGTGACAGGTCGTCGGCCTCCCACGCGACCAGAGAGCCGCCAGCCGCGGCAGGGGCTGCCTCTCGCCGCTGGGTAACAGCCCGCAGCAGCCGCGCCGGTGCAGGTGCCAGCTCGTCGCGCGGTTGCTCCCAGCTGTACACCCGCCCCGACGCGTGCACGGACGGGGCCGCCACGACGTAGCCGCCCACGCCGCGGGTGTCCGCCGACGCCCTGACGCCGTCGAGATCGAGCACGCGCGCCCTCGAGCGCACGTCGCCGTCGGCCGGCCACACGTAGTACAGATGCCGGCCGCCCGATCCCGTAAGTGCGACCGCTGCCCGATCCCAGGCCGCCGGCTCGATCGCCAGTACCGCGTCGAGGCCGTCAGCCTCGCCAGCCTTGGGCGGGTCGAGATCGAGCACCCACAGCCCCGACTCAGGCCCCGTCGCCACGCCGACGTTTGCACCGGGCCACCGCGCCCACCACTCGCCGATCTGCGCCGGGTCTGCCGACGCTCCTTTCACCCCGTCAGACGTCCGCGGGTGTTTTGCGGGGCTTTTGCACGCCGCGTCGCCACAGGTGCACTCGCCGACGTGATCGACGCTGTGCAGAGGCAGGACCCGCCAGCCGCGCCGCGCGTACTCGAGCGCCGCCTCTCGTGTGTCACTCATCGATCCCCCCCGCTTTGTTGATCTTGGCGACAATATCGACCCGCTCGACGTAGCCGGGGGGCAGGACCACCCGCCGACCGTTCCAGGGCACGAGGGCGGACCCATCCTCGCGCATCAATCCAGGTAGCCGCGTGCCGATCGGCAGTGTCCGCGTCGCGCGGATCAGCCTCAGAACGTGCGGCGCCTCGCCGTGATCGGCACTCACAGGGCACCCGCAAGCGCCGCAGCTGCGACGGCGCGGGCCTGTGCGAGCCGATCGGCTGCCCCGATCGCCTCCCGCGAGGCCGCCCCCTCTGCCATAGCGCGCGCGTCGGCGATCGCGTGTGCGCGCGCCAGACGCTGCACAGCCGCGCCCGTTGACGGGGTCCACTGACCAGTCACCTCGACGAGAGACTGCCCCGCGTACCGGCTCAGTACGTCCCGCCAGACACCCTCGGCCGCGACCAGACCCGCCCGGACGACGAGACCGACGCCCGCGCCGTGGATCTGCGACAGCAGCAGATAGCCGTGCAGGCTGACAGTGCCCCAGCCTGGGGGGCAGACGACGTCCCGCAGCTGACAGCGCGTCAGTGCCTCTGTCACGTCATAGTCGGCGACGTGCAGCCCGGTCGGCCGCCCGTCCGCGTCCAGGTGCAGCCACCCGTCGATCTCGACGCCCTCCCAGACGATCGGCGACTCGGTCGGGGGCTGCCCAGGTGCCGGACCGTCCGCACCTGCAGGCAGGACCACCCGCAGCCGCGACAGCGACAGCACCTGTCCACCGCGGCGCCAGGTCAGCTCGCCGTCGCGCCCGCGCGCGTACGTCACCCCGTCGATCTCGACGATCTCGACTCCATCACGTGCCATGATTGCCCCCTTTACCGTGCCTCTGCCTATTTTCAGCCCGCGCGGCGACTACCGCCCGCCAGCCCTCTGCCGCGCCGATCAGCGCGGACGCCTCGCCTCGTGTCAGTGACTCTGTGCCGCCGGTGTACCGCAGCGCCCGCAGCCGCCGGATCTGCGCGTCGCTCGCCGGGGTCTGCCGCCAGGGTGCAGACAGGTCGGGCGGTGTCAGTCGCGCGCGTGCGAGCACTGCCTCGCCCGCCCGCAGCCGACCGAGCCGACCGAGCGCGCCCGGCTCGACGATCGGCTCGTGCTGCCCTGGATCTCGCGGACGTGTCGCCCTGTACCGCACCCCGTCTGGCTGTGAGCTGTCCGCGATCGCCTCGACGGCCCACAGGACCCAGCCTCCAGACGTCTCGACCACGACGACGATCAACCGATCGAGCCGCCCGTCTGGCGTCGGGGTCTGCTGTCCGCGCTCGCCGACTGCGACCCAGCGCCGGACGTCGCGTCCCGTGCCGGCGCCGAGCGCGACCCAGGGCCACGCCCGCCGGCCGTCACTGCCAGGCAGGATCGCGATCGGGGTCTCAGTCGTGCCGGTGACCCGCAGCGGGATCGGCACGAGCTCGACGGCCGCTCGCGGCGCACGCGTCAGCTCTGCCAGCCCGTGCCGACGATCGACCGCGTCCGGCTCTGTCGGCCGCCAGCGCACGAGCGCCAGAGCGTCGGCGTGCTCGACCAGCTGCAGGATCTGCCCGACGCCGTGGTCGTCGTACCTGTGCACCACGAGATCGCCAGGCTGCAGCGTGCGGGCCGTGGTCTCTGGGGCAGTCCCTCGATCTGACAGGCCGGGCAGCGTCGAGAGATCGAGGACGTCGAGATAGCGCACAAAGTCCACGACGAGGCACCCTGTCTTACCGGGATGCAGCCGCAGACCTCGCCCGAGTAGCTGCTGCGCGATGATCTGCGAGGCCGTCGGCCGGACGGCGAGCAGCATCGACACAAAAGGCGCGTCGAAGCCTTCAAAAAGCAGATCTCGCGAGATCAACCCCTGCAGCGCGCCAGACCGCAGCCCCGCGATCCTCGCAGCTCGATCTCGCGGGTGCAGCCCGCCGTGCACAGCCTCACAGGCCACCCCGCGCGCCTGCAGTGCAGTCGCCAGCCGCTCAGCGTGTGCGACACTGACCGCAAAGCCGAGAAACCGCGCCCCGCCGCCGTTTGCGACGTACCAGTCAGCGACGACAGCGTTCCGCTCGTCGTGGTCGATCAGCCGCTCGAGATCGGCCTCGGCGTAGTCACCGCCGCGCACCTGCAGCGTCTCAAGCTCGACGTGCGTGTCGACGCGGATCGCCTGAGGCACGACGAGATCGCCGGCGAGGATCGCCTCTCGCAGCCCGTGCTCGTACACGATCGCCTCGTAGACCTCGCCGAGACCGGAGACCCCGCCGCTTTTTGCCGTCCTGAACGGCGTTGCGGTCAGTCCCAGGTGCAGCACAGGCCCGAGTCCGAGGGTCTGCCGCACAGCAGCGACGCGCTCGAGGATCGCCTGATACGTCGGGGCCAGCGCGTGGTGACACTCGTCGACGACCACGAGATCGACGCGCCCGAGATCTGCGAGCCGATCGCCGCGCAGCGACTGCACCGACGCGACCACCGCCTGCGCCTTTATGCCGTTCTCGGCGCCCTTTACGATCCCGCAGGTCACCCCGACGAGGCTGCAGCGGCCCGCCAGATCTCGGATCAGCTCGTCCCGGTGCACGAGCACCAGGACGCGCAGCCGCGCCTGCACGTAGAGCGCGACGAGACCGGCCAGCAGCGTGCCTTTTCCGGTGCCAGTCGCCGCCGTGATCACGACCGAGCGCAGGCCTGCACCGCGTACGGCGTCGCGCAGCGCGCCGAGGGCGAGAGTCTGCCAGAGGCGCGGGGTCTGCCCTTGGGGGCAGGGGAGGGCCTTCACGATGCCCGCCCTTTTGCGCGCCACGCGGGCAGCGCCTGGATCGTGGTCGCAGTGCGGAGCGGTGCACGGCCCCAGACAGCCAGCACCGACCCGCAGGTATCGCCGCTTGTCAGCGCCGCGCCGCCCGGTCCGCCCCAGCGCGGCCGGAGATCACTGACCCAGAGCGCCGCCGGAGGGTCGCCCCGGTGCAGCAGCTGCTCGATCGTGGTCGCGCGCAGCAGCAGCGCCAGGACGCGGGCGCGGGTGTGCTCCTGCAGTGCGCGCATCGTCTGCACTGTGTCGTAAATGCCGGTGTAGTGCGGATTTGTGACGATCCAGACGTCGCCAGCCACGCACGGACGCCAGTCCGCAGCGGAGATCTGGTCGCAGGGGTAGCCGGGTGCCGCGTCGGGGTCGACGTCGCAGCCGCGGACGTCGACGACGCCGAGCTCGCGGGCAGCCCGCCCAAAAGCGCCGCCGCCAGCGCACGGCTCAAGCAGCACCGCGGGGGGCTGCCCCAGACGCTCGACGAGTACCTGCAGGCAGGCTGCGGCGAGCGCGTCGGGTGTGTAGTACCGATCGAGGGCGTCCCGCATCACAGCCCCCGCGCCAGCCCGAGGGCGATCCAGAGGGCGTCGGCGCCGCCGTCCGACACTGTGCGGCCGCGACCAGGTGTCAGCACCTCACGCCACTGCGCCTCGGTCGAGCTGGTCGCCGCACTGAGGACCAGCGCGGTCTGGTAGGTGACCAGTGCCTTACGGGCGACTCGACCGACAGGCTGTAGGCCCAGGGCACGATCGACCGCCTGGGTCTGCACCGTGCGGTAGGTCCAGCCCCGCAGGGCGAGGACCGCCTGCCAGACGCCCCAGGACAGGCCCGCGGTCGACGTCGAGACGACGCCCTCGCCTGGTCGACGACCCAGCGCCTCGATCGCGACGAGGACGTGCCCCGCCGGTCCAGCCGCGGCGACGACGTGCTCGATCGCCAGAGCTGCGCGCCGTGGGTCGAGGGTGCGGGCGCTGCCCTGGTAGCCGCCAGCCCCGCCCGCGTGGCAGACCACCGCCGAGACGACACGTGCGGCCGACCGTGGCTCCTGCTGCACCGTCCGGACTGCCGCCACTGCGCCCCGCTGTCCGGGGTCGATTCCGACGAAAACGACGCCGCCGTCGCGCGCAGACGGCCACTGGTAGCCACGTGCGACGATGTCGTCGCCAGTACGGATCGTCGGCATCAGGCCTCCAGCCGTGCACGGGTGATCTGCAGTGCGGCCCGCAGATCGCGGATCGCGTCGGCGCGCTCGAGGCCCAGCGGGGCCCGCTGTGCGCGGTAGACGACCGACAGCAGGTCGGCCGCGCGCGGATCTGCCAGGTGATCGCGCGTCAGCGGGCCCAGCTCCGGCCGCACGCTGCGCTCGAGGCGCAGCCACGCCCACGCGTCGTCGGGGGTCACTTTTGGCTTCCTTCCCGTCGGGATCTCGCGCGCGCCGAGAATGTCGCGCGTGTCCTGCGCCGTTTTGCGCGCCTCGGCGGCCAGCTTGCACGCGCTGTCGGCCGACTGACGCGCCGCGCGCGCCTTTTGATCCGATGCCTCGGCCGCCTCTCGCGCCTTTGCGACCTCGTCGGCGAGCCGGACAGCCTCGAGCGCCAGACGCTGCGCCTCGGCGGCCCGCTGCGCCTCGATCTGCGCTGCCCTCTCGCGCGCCCGATCTCGGTCGGCCTGCACCTCTGTCACGGTCTGCCGCAGCGATAGCAGCGCCTGCGACGTGGCCTCGAGGGCGGACGTGGTCAGGTCGAGCTGCCGGTGCAGACGCAGCACCAGATCCTCGATCGTCGGGCAGTGCTCAGCGTAGAGCAGCGCGCCGACGATCTCGTCGCGCTCTGCTGTCTCTCTGGGTGGTGGGCTCTTTTTGCGCGGCATCAGTCGACCTCCGAGCGCCGGTCTACCACCGCCGCACCTCCGCTGCAACCGCGCCGCGTTTTTTTTTAACGCGGGTTGCGCCGCTGCTGCCTCTGTGGTACACCGACGCTGCACCCTGACCCGGAGGACCCAGTGTCCCGCACTACCAGTACAGAGCGCAGCACTGCGACCCGAGAGCGGGCCAGCCACGCGCTGCAGGCCGCCGTCGCGCTGTCTGTCGCCCACTCCCTGCCCGCTGACGTCCGCGCGGACGTCGCCCACCTTCTGCGCGCCGACTGGGGCGGCGTGGCGTACACCCGCACGCGGGAAGTCCTTGCCGGGCTGATCCTCGACGATCGCGACCCGCCGACGTGCGACCCCGGCAGCTATCGGATCGGCGTCGCGCGTCGTCTGCAGGGGCTGGCGCAGACCCTGCACACTGACCAGCTCGCGCCGCTCGAGTCCGTCGTCTACCTCCTGCGCCACGCCTGGATCGGCGCCGTCGCCGAGAGTCCCGATCGCGTGCTGCTGCGAGAGACCGCCCGGCTGATCCAGGATCGACGGCGCGCTGTCGGCGGTGCCTCGTGAGCGGCGCTCGGCTTTTGGCCGATCTTCCGTTTGATCGGTATCAATCACTGCCGGGGCTAAACTGGTCCACGCTCAAGCACGCGATCACGTCGGCCCGACACTATCGGCTCGCGGTCGACGGCGAGAGCGCGCCGTCTGACGCTGATTTTAGCGGTCATCACGCGATGCACGCGGCTGTGCTCGAGCCGGAGACCTACGCCGACCGATACCGAGTCTGGTCTGGGTCTGCCCGACGCGGCAAAGCGTACGACGACGCCTGCGCAGCCGATCCTCACGTGACGTGGCTCACTCCGAGCGCCGACGAGACCGCTCGAGCGGTCGCCGCTGCAGTCGACGCACACCCTGTCGCCGGGCCACTCCTGAAGCCGCCAGTCGGCGGACGCGCATGGTCTGAGGCGACGATCGTCTGGGGCGAGGGCGGCCGCGTCTATAAGGGGCGCCTCGATCGTCTCGTGTGGGGGCGGGATCGCCGCGTGATCGTCGACCTGAAGGCAGTCCAGAGCCTGCAGCCGCGCAAAATGGCGGCGACTGTCGCGCGCTATCACTACCACGGGCAGGCCGCCCACTACGCCGCCGGTTTGCGCGCCCTCGAGGCTGCACAGGGGCTCGCACCTGCGCCGATCGACGCGTATCTCGTGTGCTACGAAACGAGGCCGATCGTCGACGTCGGGGTCTTTTATCTTGGCTCGCACGAGCTCGACGGCGCGATCTGGACAGGGGCCCGCCTGCGAGACGAGGCGATCGCCAGGATCGCAGCGGCCGAGACCGCCGGGGTCTGGCCAGGGCAGGCCCCAGAGACTGTCGCGCTCGAGCTGCCCGCGTGGGCCTATGGCGACGATGACGACTACACGGAGGCATATCGTGACTGACGACGATCTCGACTACCGCGTCCTGTTTGGCGGACGCTACCTGACCGGACCCGATCTGCCGGTCGAGGGCCGGACCCTGACGATCGACGGCGCCGCCGTCGAGGCCGTGGTCGACCCGAAAACCGGCCAGGATCGCGATCGGCTCGTGGTCCACTTTGTGGAGCGCGTCAAGCCGTGGCTCCCGTGCCGGACGACTGCAGGGTGCCTCGAGGCGCTCTGGGGCCCGCGCGTCTCGGCGTGGCGTGGTCAGCCGATCACGCTGTACCACGATCGCGACGTCAAAGTCGGCGCAAAAGTGACTGGCGGCGTGCGGGTCCTGGGTAGCCCGGTGCTCGAGGCCCCGCGCGATCTGCAGATCCACCTCGGCGCCCGCAAGCCGCCGGCCCGCGTGCGTCTGCTGCCGACGGGTGACCCTCTCGCCATCGTGCTCGCCGAGCTGTGCGCGACTGAGGCTGCGCTCGCGCAGCACCTCGCCGCCCTGCCCCAGCCAGTGCAGATCCCGACCGAGCGGATCGCCCGCGGTCGTCTCGCCCTGCGCCTGCGCAGCCGTGAGGCCGGACCCCAGGCGATCTGTGACGCTATTCGCGGGTCTGCCAGCGCCGCAACCACTGACAATGCCGACCACACCGACGAAGCCGCGCCCCGCGGCGAGGAGTAAGTATGCAGATTTTCGCATACATGGACGAGATTATGCGCGCGACTCGCGAGACCGATCGCGCGATCGACCGCGCAAAGGCCGACGCCTACGACTACCTGCGCGACCTGCTGCGCGAAGTCGAGGCCCAGATCGACAGCAGCGCCGATCTGACGCTCGCCCGGCTGCGCGACAGGCCCCAGGCAGTCGAAGCAGCCCCCGAGCCTGCGCCGGCCAGCGCGGCCCAGACCCTGCCAGATCCTGCCAGCGCCTCCCAGACCCTGCCAGCCCCTGCCAGCGCGCCCCAGACCGCGCCAGATCCGCTCGCCGGTCTGACCCTCGATCCCGCGCCCGCTCGCGCCCGTGGCCGTCGTCGCCGCGCCGTGGAGCCGGCCCCTGCCCCGGTCGACGCGCCCAGCCTCGAGGCCGCGCTCGAGGCCGTGCCAGAGCTGCCCGCGCCAGTCGAGGGGCTGCCAGGTGTGCTGGCCTCCGAGGCCTCAGACGCCGTCGACGACGATCCCTGGGGTGCGCCCGGCGACGACGTCGACCCCCTCGCCTGACCTGACCCCACCGCGCCCCGGCGCCACTTCCCCAGCCCGCCGACCGGGACCTCGGCGGGCTTTCAGGAGCTGACCATGACCTTGCCTCTCGATAGCAGCACCAAAGAAGTGCTAATCCGGTCGATCTCGTGCGAGACCTGGGCGCCGCTTGATTTCCATTTGTTCGCGACGTTGACCGGGCAGGCTGGACGTCGCGCCAGCGTGTTTGTCCGGTCGATCCTGCGCGTGCCGGACGATGGAGATAGCCGTACCGTCACCTATGGACGCACCGATATCTACGAGGCATCGGCTTATCAGTGCCGTGTCGCCCGGTGTTACTACCGACACACCGACCACAAAAACGGTATGTATTGGTGGCGCCGATTTGACGTCGACGCCACTGACGATCAGATCGTGTCGAGCGCCGCCTCCGATCTGATTGAGTGCGCACACCTACACGTACCGCCCACGCCCTCCGCAGTGGCGACCGATGATCCGCAGCTGACGCTGACTTTGCCAGCGCGGTCGACCTCGACGGATCGTGCCGAGCTCAGCGACGCCGAGCTGCGCTGCGAGATCGATCGCGCCCGACAGCAGCTGCGCGACCTCGAGGCGATCGCCGCCGATCGGATCGCCGATCACGAGCGCACGATCGCTCTGCTGCGCGGTGCCGCGTGACGTGGCCACCGGCCCACGGCCTCGCCGCGCACGCGCGCCTCGAGCGCGCCAGCCTGCGCGCTGACCAGCTCGACGACCTCGCGCACACTGTCGCGGGTCAGATCGGCGAGATCGCGGGGACTGCCGGCAGGGTGAGTCCCGACGACCTCGACGAGATCCGCCACGACTACCACCGGGTCGGCGATCGCGAGTGGGCCTGGGTCGTGCGGCGGGCCCTCGTCGTGCTCGAGCGCCACGGTCGGCCGGTGCTGGTTGTGCCAGGCGAGGAATAGCACGGCGTCGGCGTTCTCAACTTTGTTTGATCTTTGTTGTGCAGCAGGCTTGCAGCATTTGCGCAGCGGGGATACACAGAGGGGGCCGGCGGCGCTCGATGCCGCGGCCCCACCGACCAACGACCAACCCAACGGAGCCGACCATGACGCGCCTCGCCCACAAGTCCCTGACCGCTGCCAACGAATCCGCCGACCGCGCCCGCGCCGCACTGCGCGCATTCCTCTCTGCCATCGACGAGGCAGAGGCCGAGACGATCTACGCTGCCGCAGTCGTCGAGCGCGGATCTGCCGAGGATGCAGCCCGCGAGGCTTACGACGAGCACCGGAGCAAGGCCCTGACGCTGCCCGACTACGCCGACGAGGACAGCGGCTGGTACGAGGCCCACGTCGCGTGGGAAACCGCCGCGAAGGTCTGGAACCAGATCCCCGACTCTTGGGAAAACTGAGACCTCGACAACCCCGACAACCACGACACGAACGGAGCCGACCATGACCACCGACATCCTCACCGCGACCCTCGAGACCCTGACCACCTCCGGCCTGATCTACGCCAGCCGGGTCGACGCCGACAAGGTCGTGGTCAGTGTCGAGACCTCCTACCAGGGCCCAGACTGCGACTACGACGCCGACACCGCCGCGCGCGTCGAGGCGATCGACAGCGCCCTCGCCGCCATCGGCCTGCGCCTGCGCGACTCTGGCGCCGAGGACGATTGGCAGGCCGAGTATCTGATCTACCGGGCCGCCTGAGACGAGCTCGACCACCTCGACACAACCGGAGCCGACCATGACCGACCTTGCAAAAGCCGCCCGCGGAATCGTGATCCTCGTCGCGGCCTCCGCCGCGATTGTCGCCGACAAGATCGACAAGCACATCGACGAGCTCACGAGGCAGGACCTCGAGGCTGCCGAGTACGCCTACCAGCAGTCAGGGGCTGCCGAGGCTGCCGAAGCTATGGTGTTGTGGGAGATGACGCTTGAGGGCCGGTGCGCGCCATCGGTGCCTAAGGCTGCCGCGATCCCGTGCCCCGACAAGCCGCGTCCGGTGCGGCGGCCCGCGGAGCACGTCTGGACGGTCGGGCCGGCCGTCAAGGCGGTGCGGTGATGCCCCGCGCGAAGCCCACGACAGCCGCGCAAACGCAGCCAACCCAAGGCCCCGAGCTGCTGCCCTGTCCCTTTTGCGGCGACGCCTACCCGACGCTGCGCGGCCAGAGCACGGGCTGCTGGGTCGAGTGCCTCAAGCCGGACTGCCGCGCCGCCGGCGGTCCTGACCTGCGAGCCAACGCGATCGCCCGCTGGAACCGCCGACCACCACAATAAAAACGCGGCGCCGACACCATGCCGACCCCGCGTGTGCGGCCGCAACGCAAGGCGCACGGCGCCGACTATCGCTCAGGGTTTGGCCCGGCCATCGCCGTCGACCACTGCGCGCCGAGCGATCGACCCGCCGTCGCCGTCGGCGCCCCAGCCGGTCGCGCCGTCGATGTGCGCGATCCGCCGCTCGAGCGCGCGCACAGCCTTATCGAGACTGGTCAGCGCCTTAGTCGTCTGTTGCGCCTCGAGCTTTTGCGACTCGATCAGCGCGTCGAACTGTTTGAGATGTCTGTCGATCGACGTGGTCGCCAGGGGCACGAGGTGCGACACGACGAGACGATAGCAGGCAGCCCCGACCAGCAGCAGGACCAGCGTCGCCGCTCCGGGTCCTGCCAAATACGGGGCCAGAGCGACTGGGTCTACCTGAGCGATCACTGCGCCTCCACGGGCCGACAGTCGGGCCCAGTGACAGGCTATCACGTGTCGCTCTGACCGGCCCTCACACCCCACGTCAGACCAGCGTCAGACCAGCGTCAGACCCCGCGCAGCTCCCAGTGTGCGCCGTCGCGCAGCGCCCAGTCGCCGCCCCAGACGAGCTCGACGCCGACAGGCACGCGTCCCTCTGCTGCCATCGCCATCCACTCGGCCCGCACGTGAGGGACGATCGCCTCGATCGGCCCCCAGTCGGCCGGCGAGGGTCTGCCAGCGACGATCGGGATGACGTCGATCGCCTGCGACGGCGATGTGTTGTGCCGCGACTGCCCCGGCCGCGCATTGGTCACCCGCGGTCCCGGCGTAGTGCGACCCTTAGCGTAGAGCGCCGCCTGCTCAGCGTGCGACCGGTGCCCGTACACGACGGTCAGGTCGTAAGGCAGCCCCCGCCGCGCGATCACGCGCAGCCAGAGCTCGACGAGCAGCGGGTGACAGGTCAGCAGCCGCGACGTCGAGGTCGCGCCCCAGGCGTAGGTCACTGGTCAGCCTGCCGCGCCGCGCGCAGCTCGGCGACCGCCTCAGTCAGCTCGGCCGCGACAGTTACAGCCTCAGCCGCCAGCGCCGCGATCTCGCGCGGGGTGTAGCCCCCGACAGAGTAGGCCAGCGCCCGCGCTGCGAGCCGCGCCAGGCCGATTAGTGCTGCGCGGACCTCGGCCCGTGCCTCGATCTTAGCGTCGTTCATGCGCCCTCCCCCACGTGGTAGCCGGCGTAGACCGGCGGTGACTGGGTCTGCCCGTGCCAGCTCAGACAGCCCTCGAGCAGCCAGACCGCGTCCGACAGCAGCCCCTTAGGCGCCGACCCTGCGACCAGGTAGGCGACCAGATCTGCCGCCTCTTGCAGCGCCTCAATCGACGCCTCAGGCCAGCCCACACGCAGGGGCCCGCCGTACGTGCGCTCGCCCTGTCGCAGCCGCGCCACGACCAGATCGCGCGCCACCGGCGACAGCGATCGGGGCAGGTGCAGCTCGACTGGGTCCGCGCCGATGAGGCACGGCCCGCAGTCGCGCGTCGCGAGATCTGTCACGGCAGGACCAGCTGACCTGTCGCGACTGCATCCTGCAGCACGGACTGCAGGTCGGCGCGCGTCTCGTCTGACCCGGCCGGAGCCGTGACGATCGCCGCAGCCTCGGCCGTGGTCATACGGATATTGATCGACACAGTACCGTCGGGTGCCGGGTCGGGGATCTGCCATTCATAGGCGGTCTGCATCAAAGACTCCCATCGATCTTGCGCAAAAGGCGCAGCTTGATCAGTCGGATATTGCTGCCGCTCGTCGCGCTGCCGTCGTGATAGAGCCAGCACTTAGCGCGAGCCGAGATCGACGTCGCAAACCACGACGCCGACGTCGTCACCTCTGCGCCCGGTGCCGTCATAGCAGTACTCGTCGCCTGCACCCGCACTCGCTGTCCGGTCTGAGGATCGCCGTAGTCTGTCGCACCCGGCCTGATATGGATATCGTGCCGCCTGCTATCGGCGATCGTGACCTGCACCCCGCAGGTATAGGCCCGCGTCGCGCCAGCCGTCAATGTCTGGATCGCTTGATCGGCAAACGACGTGATATAGCTGCTTGCTCGCACTGACATATTGCCAGACGTATTGATGACTCGTGCGCCGGTTCCCGGGGTAGATACGGCACTGGTAGTGTTTGTGTTGAGATTGCAGTGATGCCCGAAGGCACCGACTCCCGACGGCTCATCGCCACCGAAAATAGCCTCCATCAGCCACGCGTCACGCCGCGAACCGCCGCGCAGCGCATCCCAGCCAGCGGGCCAGATCCCGATCGTGGGCTGTACCGTCGTCGCGCTATTTACCAGCGTCAAACCCTGACCCGACGGGCTGAGGCTCAACGTTCTGCCGTCGGTCACGTTGTTATAGACATATGCGCGCGGGGTCACCCCATCAGCCTTGTAGAGCGTGTGCTGCCACGCGGTCGTCGACGCTGTCGCATCAGTCGATGACAGTGCCGTCCAGTCAGCGTCCGTGAAGTCGATCGCGTCCACGACCGTCCAGCCCCCTACCGTCGCGCCACGGCGGACTGCTACCGTCACGACTGAATACCCTTTGGCGCTCAGTGAGTCGGTCACTGTGAGCAAAAACGCGTAGGTCACGCCATCGCTGAGACCTGTCACTGACCAGGGCCCCAGGCCCGATCCGCCGATCGTGACCCCCGACCCGCCGAGCTCGGTCACCGCATAGGTATAGGGACCAGTCCCCCCGGACGGTGCGCCCCAGGTGCCGATCGTCGCCGACGTCGAGCCGGCCGCCAGCGTCTGCGCCGCTGGGGCAGTCCCAGGCGTGATCGTCGCCGACGTCGCGCCGACAGTCGCGACACCCTGCACAGTCACCGACGCGCTCGCGGCGTCAGTCACTGTGCGAGACAGGATCACTGTCTGTCCGTTGGCGAGCCCCGAGATCGTCGTGCTGCCAGCGCCGGCGCCAGACGTCGAGAGGGTCGCCGTGGTCGAGGCCGCCTGCGAGTCGTACACCACGGAGGCCGCGCCATACGTGTACGGGCTCGTGCCGCCCGTCGGCGTCGCCCACGTGACCGTCGCCGACGTCGTGCCAGACGATACCGCTGCAGCTGCAGGGACCTCCCAGGACAGCGCCGGGGCCGGCGACACGGCGAGATAGTACGTGCTCGACGTCGCCGTCTGACTGTCAGCCGTACGTGTCACCGTCAGGGTGACGGTGATCTCGACCCCGTCACTGACAGGCAGGACCCAGGGCCCGAGACCTGACCCAGAGGACGGGGTCACAGTCGCGCCGCTGTTGACGTTGCGAGCCGTCAGGCTGTAGGTCACGCCTGCCGGTGCGCCTGGATGCGTCCACGTCAGGCTTTTGCTGGTAGTGCCGGCCGGCTCGGCGGCCCCCTGCGCCGGTGACGTCGGCGCGGTGAGGGCGGGCAGAGCACCACTCGACACTGACAGAGGCACAAAAGACGGCGCCATCGGTCACCCCACCCGAGCGAGCACGAGATCGACGGTCCCGCCTGCAGGGCCGGACACGTAGACACTGCCGCCGCCAGGGGTGAGCTGCAGCTCAAGGCCGGTGCCAGCGCCGACCCGCAGCGCCTGCGCGGACTGTGCCGCGTCGTCCGTGCCCGAGCTCGCGACCGCGCCGTCGCCGGCCACGCCCGACGAGTCACGGATCGACAGCAGGACCACTCGACACCACTGGGGCAGAATGATTTGCCGGACGTTGCCTGCGCTCGCCGGCAGAGAGGCCCGCCGCGTGACGAACCCCGACCCTCGAGTCACTGCACTGTAGTCAGTCGCTGCCACTGGTCACCTCTCTGCCCCGCGCTCGAGGACTCCCCAGGACAGGGCGGGGTCTGCCCTGGGGTGAGTCAGTCGATCAGGCCGTGGTCTTGAGCAGGTAGTGCACGACCACTTTTTGGCCGGCGCTGGGGGCAGTCCCCATCACGAGCCGATCGACGCCGCCGGTGCCAGCACCCGCAGAGATCGAGTAGTCGGCGGGGGCCTGCACAGCGCCAGCGACGGCCACGAGCACCGCGGCGACGCCCGCGGACGGCAGGTCAAAATTCACGACCGCGCCGTCGCCAGTGCCGACGAGGGCCGGCTCGAGGCTGCCGAGCCGGACAGTCGACGGGGGGCAGGACCGCGAGATCAGCAGCCAGCCACCGACCGAGTCCGACCACACGTACTGACGCACCTCACCGGCGAGCAGAGTCACCGCCGCAGTCGACAGCGTGAGCTTGAGGGGGCTGCCACTGGTCGCGCCCTCGCCGATCTCGAGACCGCTGGACTGTGCGCGGATAGCGCAGGCTGCCCCGCTGCTTTTGATCGTCACGACGTAGTCGTCGCCGACCACTTTGGGCAGATTGAGCTGCACGGAAGGGGCGAGGACGAGGACGGTCCCGCCTCGGATCTCGCGGATTGTGGCAGTCCGGGTAGCGCCTACGGTGATCACGCGCATTTTTTGCTCCTGCCCGCGGGCCGTGCGCGGGTCTCAGTGAGGGCGGCCGGTCAGTCGTCTGTGTCGGGGCTGCCCCCTACCGCAGTGTGCAGCAGGTGCCGCGCGCGCGCCCGCTGTGCCGGTGAGGCTGACGCGGAGGCGAGGACGTGGTCGGCGTGCAGACGCGCGCGGGCAGAGAGCAGCAGGTGCAGGCGGTCAGGGGTGAGGGTGTAGACGAGCTCCGGGTCGCCGGAGCACTGCCAGCCCTCGCAGATCAGCTCTGCGAGGGCGACTGAGGGACGGTGTCGGCGACAGTCGCGATCGGGGTCCGCGTGCGGAGCCACGAAAACGCCGCCTCGATCTCGGCGGGTGACGGGTCAGCCCCAGCCTCGGCGCACTGCCCCAGCCACTCCTGCGACTCGTCGAGCAGGGCCTCGACGGTGCTCGGTGCGACGGGGCGATCGAGGCCGCCTGCCCGCTGACAGCGCACGACGAGCGCGCTGACAGCCAGAGGGCGACGGGCTGCCGCCTGCGAGAGCAGGTCGAGGCCCAGGATACCAGGTGTGTACAGGGGCATGGTCGGCTCCTATCGTGTGACAGTGATCAGGTCGCGGCGGTGAGCTGCCACTCGGACTGAGTCGTCGAGCGCAGAGTCACCGAAAAGAGGCTGGGGCTGCCCTCGGCCATGGTCTTGCTGACGAGCATGCAATCATCGAGCTTGTAGCTCGGCTTGCCCGCGCCAGTGCCCAATGGGTAGTACACCATATCGACAGTCGCCCGACCATCGGTGCGGGTCGTGGTCGAGGACCAGACGCCCGACAAGGCCGACGCGCTCGAGTCCGACGTATTGCGCATCCAACGCAGCACGCAGTCGGGGCTGGACGCGCTGTTGTTGAGCTCTTTCACATAGATCGTGAAGGTCATCTCGGCGAGACCGACCGACTCCTCGAGCACGCCCTCGCCGTTAGCGATCGGGCTGCCACGGTCGAGCACCTCGAGCAGCGAAGTCTCCCCAGGGCTGTACTCGACGTCGCCCTCCATCGGGCTGACGAGCAGGGTGTTTGGGGTGCCGCCGCCGTCGGAAAAGTACAGGCGGGCGCTCTTGTTGGTAGCTACGTTTGCCACGGGGCCTCCAGTGTAGGACTCAGGGGTAGGACGGGAGATCCGACCCGAGCGCCGCGTACCAGCGGACGGACAGCAGGGCCGCGCCCGCAGTGTAGCGCACGCGCTCGATCTGCGCAGCCGTCGCCAGCGTGCCGCCGCTCGCAGCAGGGAGG
>Ga0222713_10003115_pt1 | contig 17355 bp, 21 predicted proteins | sample C33_649DmetaG_FD_165061 | JGI IMG/M metagenome (GOLD analysis project Ga0222713, IMG submission 165061) | Estuarine water microbial communities from San Francisco Bay, California, United States - C33_649D | ecosystem: Environmental > Aquatic > Marine > Unclassified | place: USA: California...
CTTTTTTGGGAGTATAGCTTAATGGTTAGAGCGCCCTGCTTATAACGGGGTAGTCTGGGTTCAACTCCCAGTACTCCCATTACATATACTTGTTGTATAAATAGGTGTATGTATATGTTCATAACACCATTATGATTACTAGTATTACTACTTGTCAAGGTTGTGGTTGTGATATATTAAATGAAAGAGTCACAAAAGGACGACTAAAAAAATGGTGTAGCAATGCTTGTAGACAAAGATGGCGTTATAAAAACGATCCTGTCACAATAAACAGAGATACTTACAAAGAACAAAAAGTAAGAGGTTATTCTAATAAATGGAATGCTCTTCAATATAAAGGCAGTAAGTGTCAACGATGTGGAGAAAGTAGACCAGCAACATTATGCTTTCATCATAGAGATCCATCAAAAAAAGAAATGGTACTTGATGGGAGAACCTTTGCCAATAGAAAATGGGAAACTATTAAAGAAGAAGTAGATAAATGCGATCTTCTTTGTCATAATTGTCATCATATTTTACATTATGGTGATAGTTGGAATGAATTTTTAGACACGCTCGTTTAGCCATCTGGTTGATAGCGCCCTGCTCATAACAGGATATAGACTGGTTCAATTCCAGTAACGAGCACTTGACAGAATCCCTGTCAAACCCTTATAATACTAAGGTCAACATTCAAAACAATGACTCTCACAGCAAAATTCAAGAAAGACGTTCAAACCCTCCGTGGCGCAGCAAACGGTGACTTCTACCTTGATGTAAAGAATCCGAAACTTTATAAAAAGGTTCGCCGTTTCTATGAGAACGAAGGTGTAGTATTTTCTGGTGATCCTTTGGATGATTATGAAATGCTTATGGAATATGTTCTTGCCGATCTTGAATCAGTTGAGGTTGCATGACAACACGACTTCCTAAAGTTCTTTTGGAGCGTGAAGGATATCGCTTCGTAGAAGTTGGTATTCTTGAGATCAACGGTAAACCTGATTACCGTTTGCAAAAACAAAATGAATACACTAAACGTTGGAATGACATTTATCTTTTTGATAATGTGCTACAATGTTCTACTGCAATGGAAGATATTGAGTATGCAAAATGGTTAGATCCAGATCGCGTTCCATGTTATGTGAGAGACGATGATGAGTAAATAGTCACGGATGGACTTTAACAGCACTGGTCGGGAGCAAAACCCCTTATGTCTAAATCTGATTTGCTTCGGTGGATTGGAAACATTCTCCTCATAATTGGTTATCAAACTATGTTGTGGGGAGAATTTAAATACGGTTTAATGATAAAAGTTATTGGTGGTTTACTCACAATTCCTTTTGCTATTAAACTTAAACTTTGGGATGTATTATTCTTATGTGCATTCTTTGGTATTACCGAGATATCAAAGTTAACCCAACTTTTCTTGGTTTCTTAAAACCAAGTGGTGGAGTCAAATGACCCCTATGAGTTTCTTGCTTCTCTAAAGAGCAAGTGGTGCGGATGGGACTCTCTCCCGCCTGGTTTCCAATTTCCAGTCAAAGAATTGGTGGCGAGCCTGAATTTTTAAAGAGGGGTTTACACAACCCCTCTTTTTTTGTATAATATATAAAAGACGTTTAAGTTATTGCTTAATGAATATAATTTCTGGAAATTGTGCAGGCACTTTTAGTGGATTTTTGGCACACCTTTCGTGGATGGAAGTTGCAGAAAACCCCGAAAACGAAATAGACGTGTGGTTACACGCAAGAAATAAAACTCACTATCCTGGAAATAGTTACACTAATTATAGGTGGGTTGATTCTTCTCAAGTTAATAATTTTGAGGAAGTTTTGGGAGAGAACTTACTTCATAAATTTTTTGAAAAAAATGAATACACTGCAAAAGAGTATCCTTCACAGTTTACTTATTTTGAAACTTATCCAGTTGAAGTAAAGGACTGGATAAAAAACAATCCAGACTCTTTGAAATATGAAGGTAGAGGTGGACTTAAAGAACAATATGAGGATATTGAGTATTTAAATCTAACAAGAAAAGCATTCAATAAACATTGGAATAAATTTAAATTTACGGATGAGTTTCGTAAAAAAGTAGAAGAGGAAGAAAGAATAATTGAAGGTAAAAAAGTAATGTGCCTGATGTTGAGACAATCAGAACATTATGTTGGTGTGACAGAGGGTTACAAATGGGGTGGACCTGATGTTCTTAAACACGCTATTGAGACTGTTAAAAATAAAATTGATGATTATGATGCCATTCTTTTGACAACTCAAGTCGGACCCTTTCTAGATAAATTCAAAGAAATTTTTGGAGACAAGTGCATTTATACTGAAAGAGAAAGATTCGATCTTGATATTGATTGGAAAGGTGGTAGATACGCACATACTCCAATGACGGATGAAGAATATGAAATTGAGTATCAAAATGCAATGTTAGACGTTATTTTGTCAAGTAAAACTGATTATGTAATAGGTAGCAGTAGCAATATGTTTCTTGGTGCTCTGTGTATGAATCCAGAAATTCCTTTTGATACTTTTTGTAAGGCTAATGGTAATTAATAATATGAAAACAAAATTTAATCTGGTAGGAAATACTTTCACTCACCTTACAAATGGCAATAAAGGATATTCTGTGCATGGAAAAGAATCCCAGTACATTGAATGGGTTCAAGATGGAGGCGAAGCAACTTTTTACATTGATGATACTATTAATGATGGTGTTAATGATAAAAGGTCTGGATCCAAATATCTTTGGTTATTGGAATCAAAATTTATCAAACCAGGTCTTGTAGAAAGTATTATTCAAAATCGTGAGTTGGTTGAGAATACTTATGAGGTTATTTTCACTCACGATAAAAGATTGCTTGATCTTGGCGACAAATTTAAGTGGGTTCCTGCTCAAGGTTTTTGGATTAAAGAACCAAAGGTTTATGAGAAATCAAAAATGATTTCTATGATCTCTTCTAACAAACGTATGTGTGAAGGTCATCTTAAAAGACTTGAATGGGTTGAAAGAATTGGAGATCAAGTAGATCTCTATGGTCGTGGTTTTAATGAAATTGCTAATAAAGAAGATGGACTATGCGATTACATGTTCTCTGTAGCAATTGAGAATGGGCAATATGAAACTTACTTTACAGAAAAACTTTTAGATTGTTTCGCTACAGGAACTATTCCAGTTTATCTTGGAGCTCCAGACATTGGTAATCACTTTAACACAAATGGAATTATTAATTTAAGTGAAGAGTTTGAAGTTTCTGAAGACATATATTACGAAAAAATGGACGCCATCAAGGATAATCTTGAGAGAGCAAAGAAGATGGAAATTTTAGAAGACTTTATCTGGGAAAATTATTTTATTTAAAAAGATGAAAATTTGTTTAGTTTGCCAGCACGCTGGTGTAGGAGATGTTTTCTTTCTTCAATACGTAGCAAGAAAGTATCTTTCAATGGGATATACTGTAGTTTGGCCATTAAAAGAAAAACTTCTTTGGATTAAAGACTATATCCCAGATATTCAATTCTGTTCAGAGAATGATGATTTTCCTGGAAAGGAATATTATGGACAAGATATGATTATTGTTGCTCCACAGTTTGTTTATCTTGGACTGATGAACACTCATTTTTGGGGAAATGATTATGGAGTTCCTGAAGATGATACTTGTATGGTTATGCACTCAAAGTATCTTCTTCAACATTTGGACTGGAATGATTGGTCTGAAGGATTTAAATTCAATCGCAATATAGACAAAGAAAATGATTTGTATTATAATGTACTTGAATTAACGGATGATTCAAAATACGTATTTGTAAACAAGTATGCAAATACTGATAATAGGAAAAATAATGACTTGGTTTTTCCAGAGTTTGATCTTCCAATAATCAATCTAGAAATTCTAAAAGATTTTTCTCTATTTGATTGGTGTAAAGTTATTGAAAATGCACAGGAAATACACACTGTTCATACTTCAGTTCCTTACCTTATAGATAAACTAAATATTCGTGCTGAAAAATATCATATGTACCAAGGTATTCACTATGATAACGTTAAGCACATTCCTTTTTTAAAAAATACCCCTGTATACATTCCAAATTAAATTGAGGTGTCAAATATGAAAATGCCAATTTCTGAAATTATTGATCGGTACACTATTACTAAACTGAAAAGTGAGCGTACCAATGAAGATGTGACTGATGAACTAAACGCTTACAAAGGTGAAATTGAAGAATATGATTCGGATGCTGTTGCACCATACATCGAACGCATGTACGAAATCAATGGCACTCTGTGGAATTATGAAACACAGATGCGTAAGTTGATGGATTCAAAAAATGGAACAGGTCCAATCGTAGATGTTAATGATCTGCCTCTAACTGAAATTGGTAAACTGGCTCTTTTGGTTAGAGACTTGAATGGAACTCGCAATGGAGTTAAGTCTGAGATTGTTGAAAAGTTTAGTGAAGGATTTAAAGATATTAAAATCAACTATGTAAAGACTGATTATCCTATTCTATCCAACCTTAATATTAAAGTCTGATGTATACTGAAGAAAGACCTTGGGGAAGATTTACGATTCTTCAAGAAGGAAATCAATACAAAGTAAAATGTATAGAAGTAAATCCTGAAGCAAGTCTTTCTTTACAATATCACAATTCTAGATTTGAGGATTGGGTTATTGTAGAAGGTGATGGAATCGTTCAAAATGGTAGTGAAGTAAAGTCTTGTATTGTTGGAGATAGAATTCATATCGAACCTACAAGCATTCATAGAGCAACTGCTGGAAAAAGTGGATTAAAATTTATTGAAGTTCAACGTGGTTCTTGTGATGAAAACGACATTGTAAGACTTGAAGATAGTTATGGTAGGGTTGTGTAATTTCTTTTTTGTGTTATAATTGATTTAAATTTATTGAAAAAAATGAACCGTATTTCTAATTATTCAGAACTTGAAGACCGTATTGTTTCTTGGTTAAAAGACTATACTCAACAATTTAACATCAAAGCATTTGTGATTGGTGTTTCTGGTGGAATTGATTCTGCCGTTTCTTCAACTCTTGCTGCTAAAACTGGTCTTCCAGTTTATGCTCTCGGAATGCCAATACATCAGAAAGAAGAACAAGAAACTCTTTCTGATACACATCTTGAATGGTTGCAGTCAAACTTTGATAATGTCTTTGTCAACAAATTTGATCTAACCGAAACTTTTGATACTTTTAAGTCCTCTTTAAAGGGATTTGATAATGATGAACTTGCGCTTGCAAATAGTAGATCACGTCTTCGTATGGTTACTCTTTATCAGGTTGCAACTTCTGTTGGCGGTATTGTCGTCGGTACAGGCAATAAAGTTGAAGATTATGGTGTAGGATTTTATACTAAATATGGTGATGGTGGTATTGATATCGCTCCCATCGCAGATCTGTATAAGACTGAAGTATGGGAACTTGGTAGGCACTTTGGTGTAGATCAACGTATTATTGATGCCTCTCCTACCGATGGATTATGGGATGATGGAAGAACTGATGAAGATCAGATTGGAACATCCTACGAAATGCTTGAGTGGGTGATGGAGAAGGGCCTTTCTGAAGATCCTATGTTCTTGAATGAAGAGCAAACTCATGCAATCAACATCTATCAGAAGTTTCATAATCAAAACAAACATAAAATGATTTCAATTCCTACATTTAAACTATGAGTGTTTGCCTCACTTTAAGTAATAAAGTTTCTGATGAAAGTTGGAAAAAGAAAGTACCTGCTATAGATGGATTTGGTACTGAAGGAATAGGTTCTATGATGCAGTATCATCTGCTCTTGGAATTCTTAACTGATTTTCTTGGAGTGGATTTTACTTATCCTGGATCAACAAATTTTGCACATCATGCTTATAGTGGTTATTCTGAACAAGAATATATTGCATTAATTGATACTTTTTTCAACTTTCCGAACATTACTGAAGAGTGGGATGAAGTTATTGATTTTACTGAAGTAAATGATAATTTGTTTTCTTTTATTGAAAGTAATAAAAATAACAAAAAAAGAATTTTGATAAACCTATCAAATTGCCATAGGCAAGTAGAAGGTATTTGCAGTCAAAATACATCTAAAATTTTTACCAAAGAAAGAATTGATAAAATTAAAGATAATCTAATCTTTACTGGTAAAAAATATTTTGATTCTAATATCAATATCTCTTTGCATATTAGAACAGCAAATCCAAATGACATTCCTTCAGAAGTAGTTTCTCCTTACAGAGAAAAATATAATTTTGAAAAAGACTTCAATAGATATCTTAATCTTATAAATTTTTTAAAGGAAAACGCAAAAGAACAAAAATCAACTCTCCATATTCACTCTCAAGGTTTTACAACAAATTTTCAAGAGTTTGTAGAGTTGAAAACAGATATTTTTGATGTTCAACTTCATATTGATGATCATCCAGTAAGTGATTTATATCATATGTCCAATGCAGACCTTCTTATAATGTCAAATAGTTCTTTTTCTTGGGTTGCTTCTTTATTAAATAGCAATCAAAAGGTTGTAAGAGATAATTTTATAAATGGCTCATTCGTACATAATGCTATTAAAGCAAATTATAACTTTACAGAATTCTCACATTAAATTTAAACACATAGGAGCGTGAATATGAAAGTTGGAGTAATTGGTGCAGGTAGACTGGGAATTTGTTTTGCTCTTCTTTGTGAAGCAGCAGGATATGATGTTCTTGTTTCTGACATTAGGGAAGACTATGTTAACGATTTGAATAATAGAAAAATTGTTACGAACGAACCTGAAGTTGAAAACCTTTTAAGAACTGCGAAGAACTTTAGAGCAACTACAAATAATAAAGAAGTAATCAATGAGTGTGATTTAATCTATACTCTTGTTGCTACTCCATCTAAAGAAGATGGATCTTATGATGTTTCGTCTGTTTACAATGTTGTAGAGGATTTTTCTGATATTACAACCACGAAATATTTTGTAGTTGGATGTACTGTTAATCCTGGAGACTGTGATAAATTCAAAGAAAAACTTCCTAGAAACATTAAAGTTTTTTATAATCCAGAGTTTATTGCTCAAGGATCGATTATCAATGATTTAAGAACTGCCGATATGGTTCTCCTTGGTTCTAATCCTCATGAGGATAATGATAAAATCATTCATGATATTAAATCATTGTATCAAAAAATTCAAACCACAAGAGCAATTGTTTGCAGTATGTCAACTACTGCTGCAGAGATTACAAAGATTGGTGTAAATTGTTTCTTAACAACCAAAATCAGTTACGCAAATATGCTTGGCGATGTTCTACATCTCTCTGGATGTGGAGATGAAGTGTCTGGTGTGCTAACTGCGATTGGAACTGATAGTAGGATTGGTAGAAAATATCTTGGATATGGTTTTGGATATGGCGGCCCCTGTCTTCCAAGAGACAACAGAGCCTTTGCGGCATTTGCAAAGAATCTTGGTTTGGAATATAATCTAGGTCACGTTACTGACGAGATTAATAACCAACACGCCAAATTTGTGTGTGATTTTTATGTCAAAGTAAATAGCAAAAATCTTCCATTCTATTTTGACTCAATCACCTATAAGAAAAATACTGATATCTTAACTGAAAGTCAGCAGTATCGTCTATGTAAGGACCTACTTGATATGGGATATAAAGTTTATATTCGCAATGATGTTAGAGTAACACCTCAAGTTTGTGATGAACTTCTTGATAAGTATGGTGAAAACGCTCAATTTGTTGATGATAAAAAATATATCACAGAACCTGTTTTCATTGTCAACGTATGAATTTAGTATATTTTTCATATATAAATTCAACAAAAATTGCAGTATCTGATAGAGCATTATACTTAAATTCTTCCTGGGTGCATCCATCAAAGGATAACAAATGGGATACGCATTTTGTTTGGGAACTTGATGTTATCCAAAAGTTTGCAGAACAAATTCAAGATAATTTTGTTATATTAGATATTGGAGCAAATACAGGAACTTTTTCACTTGCTGCAAAATATTATCCAACTACAAAATGGCATTTATTTGAACCTGACCCATTTAATTTTTCTTTGTTAAAAGAAAATTTAAAAGTTAATAATATTGATAATGTAATTTTATATGAAGAAGCACTTGGTAATAAAATTGGCGATAGTGTTTTAAAAATATGTCCAACTCATAGAGGGTTGAATACTATTGGTACGAATGTGAAAAGATTTTCTGAAAGCGAATCTATAAATCATCCAATAAAAATCGATACCATTGATAATTTATTTTTGAACACTAGAATAGATTTAATTAAAATGGATACAGAAGGTTCAGAATATGATATAATTATGGGAGGAATTGAAACAATTAAAAAATATAAACCAAAAATTTTATTGGAATACAATGCGGGAAATATGAGTCAATGTGGACATTCTATGGAAGAATTAGATAGACTCATAGAAAAAATAAATTATGAGAAGTTTTGGTTTGATAATGGCGAAAATCTTTTTATTCAGTCAAGGTAATTTTTATGAGTGAAAGAACAAAGTATTTAAAAGTAAAGTCTATAGATGAAATTAAAGGTATCTTGAATACTATTAATACTGAAGAATACTCTTTAGTAAATTATGTTTGGACTGAATATGGATTTTATCCAACATTTTTTAATGAGTTATTCGCAGACTTTTTTAAACAAGCAAAAGGTCCTAGAATTGCATTTTGTTTTCCTGGACAGGAAATATTTTATGAGCAATATGTAGATATTCTTGTTACCCTAGAGGGGTTCATTGATACAACAAAAGCATACAAAGATAGTCAAGAAACAGAACTTCTTTTAAATAATTTCAAAACTATTCCTGATAGGGGAATTGCTTTTTGGTATACCTTACGCAACTTTGATGAAGATGCGTATGAAGATGCATTTTCTGGATATGAGTTTAGAAATATTTTGTATCCAATCGGCAAAGATCTTCACTGGAAACTTGGTTGGCCTCCTGGTCCTGGTTATAAGTATGCTGAAGGACTAGATGGAACTTGGTATTTTCCTTCGTGCAAATATTATGAGCAAGGTGTTCAAGCATATGATTTTGATCTTTGGAATCCAAACTTTAAGAGAACAGACGGATTAAGTATTGAAAATTATAATACTTTTTTTGTCAAAAATAGTTGGAAGACAAGAAATTATGGATCTGCAAACATCAATGATTATCTTGTTGGAAAAGATGGAACGTCAGGGGATCTTGGGTTTGGAAGTGTTGAGTTTGACATTTATGCAAAGGTAGTTGATTTTCATATCAAAAATCAAACACATTTAGTTGTTATTAATGACCTTGTTAAATTTCCTGTGGTTGATAATGAATATATCCATTACCTTGACATGACTGGGTTTTTGGATGTAAGATTACTATTAACTGTCATTGATGACTCTAAAAACTTTATTAATACGGGAACAAGTCCTGGGGATTTGGCGGCGTACTATTGTAAAACCAATCAAATTATTGTTGGTGATGACCGCATCCAAAATAGAACGCAGTTTTGTGACACGATCTTGGGGAAAAGAGATAGAAAAGTTTTTAGATTCCACAAAGAGCATAAAAATTATGAGGAACTATTCTCATTTTTAAAACAATATTCTTGAATATAAAAGATGAAAAAAGCACTAATAACAGGAATCACTGGTCAGGATGGTTCTTATCTTTCAGAATTCCTTTTAGAAAAAGGATATGAAGTTCATGGAGTCATCCGACGATCATCTCTAATTAACACTGATAGAATTGATCATATTTTTAATAGAATCAAACTTCATTATGGTGATTTAAGTGATTCCACAAATGTCATTAGGGTGATTCAGGATGTTCAACCTGATGAGATTTATAATCTTGGTGCTCAAAGTCATGTAAAGGTGTCATTTGAAACTCCAGAATATACGGGACAAGTTGATGCTCTAGGAACTCTCCGTGTTCTTGAAGCAGTTCGTCTTCTTGGTATGGAAAATAAAGTTCGCATTTATCAAGCATCCACTTCTGAAATGTTTGGTAAAGTTCAAGAAATTCCTCAAAAAGAAACTACATCATTCTATCCTAGGTCTCCTTATGGTTGTGCCAAACTTTATGCATATTGGACAACCAAAAACTATCGGGAAGCATATGGAATTTATGCTTGCTCGGGAATTCTTTTTAATCACGAATCTCCTAGGAGAGGAGAAACTTTCGTAACACGTAAAATTACCAGAGGACTTAAAGCAATGTCTGAAGGTAAACAGACTGTTCTTAAGTTGGGCAATTTGAATGCAAAACGTGATTGGGGACATGCTAAAGATTTTGTTGAAGCAATGTGGTTAATGCTTCAACAAGATAAACCAGATGATTATGTAATTGCTACTGGAGAGCAGTATTCTGTTCGTGATTTTATTAATGAGGCGGCTCCTTATTTTGATATGAATATTGAGTGGCAAGGTGAGGGACTTGACGAAATTGGTATTGATAAAAATACTGGACTTGTAAGAGTTCTTGTTGATGATAGATATTTTAGACCTGCTGAAGTTGATACTTTATTAGGTGATGCATCTAAAGCAAAAGAAAATCTAGGATGGTATCCTAGAACTTCTTTTAAAGAACTTGTAGAAGATATGTGTACGTATGAGAAAGGACTCTAAAATATTAGTTGCTGGTTCTAACGGAATGGTTGGATCAGCAATTGTCAAAAATCTTAAAGATAGAGGATATACTTATATAATTAAAGGTACACGTCAGAGCGTTGATTTTACAAATCAAAAAGAGACTGATGAATACTTTTCTCTGCAACAACCGGAATACGTTTTTTTAACTGCCGCTAGATGTGGAGGAATACTGGATAACATTAATTACCCAGTAAGTTATCTTTTGGATAATCTGAATATTCAAAATAATATTATTTCTTCTTCGCATAAACATAAAGTTAAAACACTTATGTTTTTCGCTTCTTCTTGTGTTTATTCAAAGAATAGTCCAATGCCCATTAGAGAAGAAAGTTTGATGATGGGTGATCTTGAAAAAACGCATGAGTTTTATTCTATTGCTAAAATATCGGGGGTTAAACTTTGTGAAGCATATAGGAAACAATATGGTTCTAACTTTTTTTCAGTGAATCCTTGTAATATATTTGGTATTGAAAATAAAATTGCTTCTTCAAATGCCCATGTAATGTCCAGTTTAATATATAAAATCTGGACTGCCAAAAAAGAAAACATTGATTATGTGGAGTGTTTTGGTGATGGGTCTCCTAAAAGAGAATTTTTATACTCTGATGATCTTGCAGATGCTGCAATATTTTTGATGGATAAAGGTGTCGATTCTTTTATCAATATTGGTACTGGAATTGAAACTAGTATTAAAGAAATTGTTGAAATGATTTGCGAAATTGTTGACTATCATGGTAGAATAGTTTGGGATACAACAAAACCAAATGGAGCACCAAGAAGAGTTTTAGATGTAAGTAAATTAAATTCTTTAGGTTGGAGACCAAAAACTTCTTTGAAGGATGGTATTGTAAAAATTGTTAATCATTTAGATCAAAGTTATGTCTAATTTAAGTTGGCCATTGATGGAAAATACGATCACTTTTTCAGATCGTCTCAAGATGGCATTATTTGTTCTTACTAGTGAAAAACTAACAAATGGGCCAAAGGTTCGTAAATTTGAATCTAAATGGTCGGAATGGTTGGGTGTTAAACATTCTCTTTATGTTTCTAGTGGAAGCACTGCGAATACACTTTTAATTTCGGCAGTAAAAGAATATTATGGGTTGTCTGATGGGGATAAAGTTTTAGTTCCATCTTGTACTTGGATGACAAACATTGCTCCAGTCATTCAGGCAAATCTTCAACCTATTTTTTGTGATATTAATCTTAAGAATTTTTCTTTTGATGTTGATGAATTAAAATATATTGCATCGGAGCATCCGGACATCAAAGCGGTTTTCATTACTCATCTTATTGGACTCTCTTCTAATGTAGAAAAAGTTCGTGAGATTTTTCCAAATGCTTTGATTCTCGAAGATATTTGTGAGTCTCATGGCGTGAGAGGTCCTGATGGAGTAAAACGTGGAGTAAATTCTGTTGGATCAACTTTTAGTTTTTACTTCGGCCACCACATCACTACAATTGAAGGTGGAGTAGTCTGTACTAATAATACAGAACTTTACGAGTTAATGAGAATGAAACGTAGTCATGGAATGGCGCGTGAGGCATCTCCTGATATGTTTAAACAATATGCAGAAGAGAATCCGGAGATTGATCCTACTTTTTTGTTTATGACTGAAGGATATAATCTTAGGAATCATGAAATCTGTGCTGTTTTGGGGTTGTCTCAATTAAAAAAATTAGATACAAACATTCAAATTCGTCGGGAGAATTTCAAGTACTGGTGGACTAAAATTTGCAAAACAGAATCTTATTTTGTTCCAGAATATCAAATAGGTAATAGTAGTTTTTGTTTTCCTATTATTGCTAAAGAGTCTTCTGATGTTTCAACATTGAAAGATAGTTTAAAATCAAATGGCATAGAATATCGCCCAGTTATTAGTGGAAACATTCTAATGCACCCTGCATTTAGAAAGTATAAACTTTGCACACAAAAAGAAAATCCTAACGTAGACATTCTTCATAAGAATGGTATGTATGTTGGAAACAGTCAATTCGTAAGCAAAGAAAAAATTGATAGACTCATTTCAATAATGGGTGTATAATAGTACAATAAATATCAAAATAACTTAAAAATTACTCATTTATGGAGGTTTGAGCATGAGTCAATATACAAAGACTGCTCTTGTTTATGGTGCTGGTGGATTCATCGGTTCTCACATGGTAAAAAGACTTCGTAGCGAGGGATATTGGGTTAGGGGTGTAGATATTAAATACCCAGAATACTCTGTATCTGAAGCAAACGAATTCATTCTTGGAGACCTTACAGATTTTAATCTTACCAAAAAGACTATTGAATATAAAGGAGAACTTGGTAATTTCTATAACGAAGTTCCAGAGGAACACGTAACTGTTTTTGATGAAATTTATCAGTATGCTGCTGATATGGGTGGTGCAGGATACATCTTTAGTGGTGAAAATGACTCTGAAGTAATGTATAATTCTGCTACCATTAATTTAAATCTACTTAAAGCACAGCTGGATCTTAATCAGCGTAAAGGAGTTAATAAGACTAAAATCTTCTACAGCAGCAGTGCCTGTATGTATCCAGAATATGCTCAAATGGATGTTAACAATCCAGGTCTAAAAGAAACTGATGCATATCCTGCAGGGCCTGATTCTGAATATGGTTGGGAAAAACTATTCTCCGAACGTCTTTTCCTTGCCTTTAATCGCAATCATGGTATTCCTTGTCGCATCGCAAGATTCCATAACATTTATGGCCCTGACAGCACTTGGGATGGTGGTAAAGAAAAATCTCCAGCAGCAATGTGTCGTAAAGTAGCATATGCAGAAGATGGTGGTACTATTGATGTTTGGGGTGATGGTGAACAGACACGATCTTTCCTTTTCATTGATGAGTGTATTGAAGCAACTCGTCGTTTGATGGATTCTGAATTTCTTGGTCCAGTGAATATTGGTTCTGAAGAAATGGTAACTATTAATCGTTTGGTTGAAACTGTTGCTAAAGTTGCAGGCAAAACAATTCATATTAATCACATTGATGGTCCTCTTGGTGTTCGCGGCCGTAACTCTAATAATGATTTGATTCGCGAAAAACTACAATGGGATTATGGTATGTCTTTGGAAGAAGGCATCAGCAAAACTTACGCCTGGATTTCTGAACAAATTAAAAAGAAGAATTGAGGAACTTTCGTGATTGGATATAATCGTCTTGGAACGAATGGGCGTTTGGGGAACCAAATGTTTCAGTATGCTGCTTTGAGAGGAATTGCATCACACAATAATTTGGAATGGTGCATCCCTCCAGAGGATACTTTAACTTATGCTAACTATGGACTTTTTGATGCGTTTAAACTCAATAATCTAAAGCATACTGGTCTTATAAATGGACCAACTTACGATGAACCTGGATTTGAGTTTGATGAAGAACTCTTTAATAACTGTCCAGACAATGCGAATATTGATGGTTATCGCCAATCTGAAAAATACTTCAAGCACATTGAAGAATCAATTCGTGAAGACTATGAATTCAAAGATGAGATTTATGAAACTTGCAATGAGTTTATGAGTCAGTTTAATGGAAACATTGTTCTTCTTCATATTCGCAGAGGTGATAATGTGGGTCGTCCAGACTGGTATCCGATGCCTATCGTGGATCATTATGAATATCTACTTGAAAAGTATTTCAGTGATAATCAACCAGTCTTGATTTGTTCAGATGATCTTGATTGGGTAAAGGAGCAAAAACTTTTTCAAGGAGATCGTTTCTATCTTTCTGAAACAAGAATTTATTATTCACATCAAACTTTGAATGGTGCGGGTCAAATGGAAAAGTCATTAGTTCCTTTTTATGATTTGTGTCTAATGTCAATGTGTAGTGATGCTATTATTGCAAATAGTTCTCTTTCTTGGTGGGGAGCCTGGTTACAAAAAAATCCAAATAAAAAAGTTATTACACAAAGTCCTTGGTTTGGAGAAAAACTTTCTTTTAACAATATTAAAGACTTGATTCCAGAGTCTTGGATTGTTGAACTAATTCCTGATGAGAGGATCCAGAGATGATGGATTTAACCTTTCTCATTCCAACCAGGATAGAAACAGAAGATAGATTGAGAAATATTATATCTTCTGTTTCTTATTTGTTACGTCACATTCCAGCAAAAGTAGTTGTCAAAGAAGTTTCTAATCATCCAACATTTAAGTTTAGAGCAATTCCTGAAATAAGAAAGTATGCAGATACTTCAAATCTTACTTATTTGTACGAAGAAACTCAAGAACCTTTATTTTGTAAAAGTAAAGTTTTAAATGACTTGATCGTTGCTTCTGACACAAAAGTGGTTGCAAACTATGATGCTGATTGCATTCTTCCTTTGGAATCATATCATCAAGCATATGATGCAATAATTAACGATCAAGTAGATGTGGTGTATCCATATGGTTGTGGAATCTACCAGTGGCGTGCTGAATATAATCAAGACATTTATGAACAGTTTGTATCTCAACTTGATACTTCTGTTCTCGATAAAAGAAAGACACTTTCCAACTCTACTATTGGATGGACTCAATTTGTAAATCGTCAGAAATACATTGAGTCTTTTATGATGAATGAAAATTTTATTTCTTGGGGATGTGAAGATGATGAGTTTTATTATCGTATGAGTGTTCTTGGGAATCGTATTGGTAGAATTGATAATTATGTTTATCATTTGGAGCACTCAAGAACACATAATTCTTGGTTTAGTAATCCAAACTTTAATAACAATTATTACCTTTGGAACACAATTAAAACATTTGACAAAGAAAGATTAGTAGAGTATTATAAAAATCAGGATTATCTAAAAACACGTATATCTCAAATGAAATGATAGGATTTAATGCACTTGGCAGAATGGGAAGATTTGCCAATCAAATGTTTCAGTATGCTTCATTGAAGGGTATAGCAAGAAATATTGGAGCAGATATTTGTATTCCAAATCATACTCAAGTAGTTGATGATGGTATTGGAAATAAATTAAGAACAGAACTCTTTGATTCTTTTGATCTCAATGTTCATGTTGGTCTTTTAAATAATGGTCATGCACCTGTAGTAAATGAAAGGTTTTTTCATTTTGATGAAGAACTTTTTAGTATGTGTCCAGACCATGTAAGTCTCCAAGGATATTTTCAATCCGAAAAATATTTCAAACATATCGAACAAGAGATTCATGAGGATTTCACTTTTAAAGATGAAATTCTAAAACCATGTAAAGAAATGATCTCTTCAATTGAAGAACCTGTCGCACTTCATATTCGTAGAACAGATTATATTACAAACAGTGATAATCACTTTAATCTCCCTCTTGATTACTATAAAGCAGCATTAGAGTATTTTGATGCCGATAGAAATGTAATTGTTTTTTCTGATGATCCTACTTGGTGTCAAGAACAAGAGTTATTTTCAGACGATCGTTTTATGATTTCTGAAAACACAGATAACAGAGTTGATTTATGTTTAATGTCACTTTGTAATGACTTTATTATTGCAAACTCCTCATTCTCTTGGTGGGGAGCATGGCTCTCCCAACATAAAAACAAAAAAGTAATCGCACCTGTCCAGTGGTTTGGAAAAACTGGATATACAAAAGACCATGATACTAAAGATTTAATTCCCAATGACTGGATCAGAATTAATGATGGACAAGAATAAGTCCTCCTATAAACTCAAAGGTATTCCTCATATTTACTGGATCAATCTTGATGCCGATACTCATCGTCGTGAGTATATGGAGCAGCAGTTTAAATATTGGGAAATCGAAAATCACACACGTATTTCTGGATACGATGGTAGAATCGATGATGTATCAAGTCATTTGAAAGGAAGAATTCCTGATAATGTATCGCAGAATGAATTGGGGTGTTGTATGTCACACCTTAAAGCAATTAAACATTTCTATGAAAATAGTGATGCAGACTATTGTTTAATTTTGGAAGATGATGTTAACTTTGATATTGTAAAGCATTGGAACTTTACTTGGAATGATTTCTTTGCCGAAGTTCCCTATGATTATGACTGCGTACAATTAACTACTATTTGCACAGGGGATATTCATGTAAGATTGCATCTCAAATTTATTAATGACTTTTCTGCTGCAATTTATTTGATTACTCGTCATCATGCATCAAAATTAATGAGACATCATGTTCGTGGTAACAAATATAAACTTGATAATGGGGTAAAACCAAGAGCAGTTTCTGAAGATACTATTTTGGAGACTGGTAAGACATATACTATTCCTTTGTTCTTATATAATTTGGAAATGGGTTCTGCAATTCATCCAGAACATCTTGGAATTTTCCATAAATCTCCACATGATGCTTTATTGAATTTTTGGCAACAAAGTGGGGTAGAAATTGATATTAAAGAATATATGGATTATGATCCGTATCTTGGTAGAATAACTGAAAATTCTGCTGCTCAGCAAAATACTTGACATGATCCCAAAGAAAATGTTAAAATAGTCACACCTTGAGGAAACTTAAGGTTTTTCTCATATTCTATAGAAGAAATAAAAATTTATGAAACTCAAACAACTGATGCTTGCACCTGTTGCTCTGGGAATGGTTGCTCCTGTTGCTGCGAACGCGGCAGACCTTAATATGGCAGCAGTCAACCAATATGCTACCTCCGAGCAGGTCACAAGTGTCGCACAACTCTCTGATGTGCAACCCACTGATTGGGCTTATCAAGCACTCAGCAACCTCGTAGAACGT
>Ga0222713_10003116_pt1 | contig 17354 bp, 16 predicted proteins | sample C33_649DmetaG_FD_165061 | JGI IMG/M metagenome (GOLD analysis project Ga0222713, IMG submission 165061) | Estuarine water microbial communities from San Francisco Bay, California, United States - C33_649D | ecosystem: Environmental > Aquatic > Marine > Unclassified | place: USA: California...
CAATCTTGGCGCCGGGATAGAACATCAGGGTGACGTCATCCAGGATTACTTTGTCACCATGCGCTTTACGCGCCTTCTTCATTGTGTAGATGAACTCAGCCACGAGACGAAACCTTATCGGTATTGAACGCCAACCTCATGCGAATCAATGTGACCTTAGACTTAGCCCATAGCGCCCGTAGCTCAGTCGGATAGAGCACCCGCCTTCTAAGCGGGTTGTCGCAGGTTCGATTCCTGCCGGGCGCGCCAAGTTTCTGAAAATCGGTTTGAGTTGAGTGGATGCTGAAGGAGAACCCCATGGCGCGTATGCGAATTACTAACCTCACTCTAAATAGCGAGAAACCTCTTGAACTGGTTCGGTTTTGGACTGAGTTCTTGGGAGTGAAGGCGCATCCTCATAACGAGAATTCTGAACACATTTTTTTCCATCCTCAGGAACCCGGTGGGATTCGGCTCGCAATTCAAAAAGTCACTAAGAAACACCATATTGATTCAGAAATTCACTTTGATATCGCAACGGATGATTTAGATGCATTGGAAGAAAAAGCACTTTCCCTTGGCGCAAAGGTAGAGAGTCGCACCCAGCTGGACAATGGATTTGAATGGAGAGTCCTACACGACCCTCAAGATAATCCCTTTTGCATATTTACTGAGCTTGAATAGGGATGGCTCTTGTTAAACGAACACCTGCACACCCGATCTGATAAAAAAATCTGGGCCGACTCCCTCAAGTCGGCCCAGACGATTTCATTTGGGGTAACTAGCTAGACTTTCATTCTCCCGATCAGACCTTCGACCGTTGTCCTGATCTTGCCGGTGAGGAATATGAAGCCTGTCTCTTTGCCATCGCCATTGACGCAATCTTCCGTAAGCAAGTACTGCGCCCACTGCTTTACTGCCGCTCCCCGAGCCTTATCTTTTGGCTCAAGGTCTAGCAACATGTACGAGACGATGCTGAGCGGGTATGCACCTGCTTCATTGGACTTGTAATCAAGCTTTACTGCACCAGTTGCATTATCAACTTCTGCCGCACCGATGAAGGCAGATGTTGCTGGGGATGTAGGCAAGATGAAGTTACCCGAGGCATTGCCAAGCGCCGCCACCTTGAGGTTGTTTGCGGCTGCGAATGAGACTTCGGCATAAGTTATTGAGTACTTCGTCTGACCAGCATTGAGTGCTACACCTTGGGACTGAGATGCACCAACGATTCGGCCTCGGTTACCCGCAGCATTGAGATCTCCGGGGAATGCCGTGGTGAAGGCATTATTAGCGGGCTTTGTGAAGATGGATGGTGCAACAGCGTTCAAATAACGGGTGAAGTTATTCGTTGTTCCTGAACCATCAGAACGATAGAAAACCTTGATGTCCTGATTCGGCAAGGTATAGCGAATCGTCTTCTTCTGAGTTCGAAGAACGACGTTCTTGCCATCTTTATCCTTGAGTACGTTTCCTTTGGAATCCTTCTTGTAGACCACTTCCGTGACCTGGCGATTATTGTCGGCCACGATCTTTGGATCATTCCACTTCGTAATTTGACCCGCAAAGATTCCTGCAAGTGTCTCTGGGCTCAGGTAAAGCTGAGTTCGTGCCGGCAAATTGTGCAGAACAGCGATTGGCGCAGCGACGAGTGGCACATTGATTACCGAGCTACGTCTTGTGGAAGCGAGGTGAGCGGCATCCGAGAACCAGAAGTCCCCGATGCTCCCATCAGCATTGCGAACACCGGTACTCGATCCGAGTGGGCTATATGTCACTGAGTGATTCGACTTCTTGGCAAAACCAGTCTTACAGGCATCGACGATATTTCCTACGAAACTTGCACCAGAACCTTGGAGATCTACTGCTTGCGCTGGTGTGACTCCTAGGGAGAGAGCAGCGACAGCGATTGCAGTCACAAGTAGACGAGATCTTTTGGTGATACGCATTCTTTTCCTTTCACGGAGGGTAAGTGCTTGAGGGAAGATGTCGGAAAAATAGAAAACTTGGGTTGACGCAAGGATGAGATTGACTTAAGAGAGCAAGAAAATCAGGTGAACAGTTGATTAACCGAATCGACCTGTCACGTAATTTTCGGTGCGCTGATCGCGGGGATTCGAGAAAATCTCACTCGTCTTGCCATATTCCACCATCTCACCCGGTCCACCATCAGCCAGGAAGAATGCGGTGTAGTCCGATACCCGAGCCGCCTGTTGCATGTTGTGCGTCACGATGATCACAGTCATGGTTTCGGAAAGTTCGCCAATGGTCTCTTCGATCTTCAATGTTGAACCGGGATCGAGGGCCGAGCAGGGCTCATCCATCAAGAGGACGTGTGGACTCACGGCAAGTGACCGCGCTATACAAAGTCGCTGTTGTTGGCCCCCGGAAAGTGCGCCACCGTATTCATCAAGACGATCCTTGACCTCATTCCAAAGACCCGCTCTTTGCAAGCAGTCCTCCACCAGTTCGTCTTTGTTAGCAGTTTTTAACTGCGCAAGCTTCAACCCTGAGAGGACATTCTCTCCAATGGTCATAGATGGAAATGGATTTGGCTTCTGAAAAACCATTCCAACTTTCAGTCGAATCTTGGTCACATCTGTTCCAGGAGCGTAAATATCTTTGCCGTCTAACAAAACTTCACCAGCCATCGCAGCGGTCGGAATAAATTCATGCATTCGATTCAAAGTTCTAATGAATGTGGACTTTCCACAACCTGATGGACCAATCAAAGCAGTGACGGTGCCTGACGCGAAGTCCAGCGAAATATCCGAAAGCACATGATTCGAACCGAACCACGCATGAATACCGATGGCTTCAAGCCCTGTACCAAGTCTGCTCGGGCGGATCGACTTGCTTGCCTTCGCCTGAGCCACCGTCGCCAGTGATGAAGGAGCAACAGAGGGTGACTTCTCTCGATCTGTCATTTCATTCGACCTTTCATGCGTCCTTTTATTTGCGGTTAAATCTGAGGAACTCATCGACGAACCTTCCGAGAACTTAGAGTGCGAGCTACAAAGAAGAGCAGGAGTACGAGTGAGAGAAGCACGAGAAGTCCGGCCCAACCTCTTGTCGTCGCTTCCTCGGTGCCGAAGAAGAATGATTTCCAGACATAGAAAGGAAGCGAACCCATTGGTCCAGCGGTTGGATTGAAGTTGAGTGAGTCTCCGCCACCTGTGAGAAGAAGTATCGGAGCAGTCTCGCCAGCTACTCGTGCAATTCCAAGAATCATCGCGGTGATGAGGCCGCTACGAGCTGCGGGAATGACGACCATGGCCACCGTTCGCCACTGCGTACCCCCGAGAGCAACACCCGCCTCACGAAGATCGTTCGGTATCAGCAGTAAGACTTCTTCAGCGGTACGCGCGATAGTTGGGATCATCAAAATGGAGAGTGCAAGGGCCCCCATTAGCCCGGTAAAACTCTTTGTGATCGGATAGACCACTGCGGACATGATGAATAACCCTGCAACAATCGAAGGTACGCCGCTCATTGCTTGAACCAAGAACTTTATTGGGCGGGCAAATCCACCTTTGATTTCGGTTAGGTAGACCGCGGTGAGAATTCCCAGAGGTAACGAGATTACAAGCGCGATGAGCACCATGATCATGGTCCCCACTATGGCGTGGAGCAAGCCGCCATTGGTTATGGGATCTATTGCCGTTGCTTGACTCATGTCGTTTATCCAAAGGCCCCAATGGATTCCTTTGTATCCGCGAGAAATCACAGTATGAAGAATTGACGCGATGGGAAGGAGCGCGATTAGCGTCCCAATGCCTAACATAATTCCAACTGCATTGTTTTTAGCGGTAGGAGAACCTCTACCAATCAAACCTTTCGCGTATCCAATTGCAACCGCAAAAATTATGAAGAGTATGAATGACGGCAACAGTCCCTTCATCGGAGTGAGGGCGACGACTGTGAGGCTCGCGATTGCTGCAAGGAGACCCACTGAAATGCTCCCTGCTCGCTCAGCGAATGTGGGCTTCCAAGGTTTTGCCGGACTTGGAATCGACTTCTTCTCATTTAGTGTTGATGACATCATCGCCCACGACTTCCGGTTCTTTTTACTATAAAGTCAGCAACAAAATTCACGAGTAATGTCAACAAGAAAAGAATCAATCCGGCTGCCATTAGAGCCTGAATCTCTACAGGCTTTGCCTCACCAAACTTGAGCAAGATGAGCGAGGCAACATTTCCCCCAGCACCAAAGAGAACCTGCCAGTTGATTTGATAGGCGATATTGAGGACGGTGTAAACCGCAACAGTCTCACCCATAGCTCTTCCGAGACCCAGCATGGCTCCACCAACTACGCCACCCCGTCCATAGGGAAGGGCGACGGAACGGATCATCGACCATTTCGTCGCTCCAAGAGCATAAGCGGCTTGAATGCGATCGAGCGGAGTTTGGTCAAAGACTTCACGCGCAATCGCCGTCGTGATCGGGATAATCATTGTTGCTAGAACCAGACCAGCCAAGAACGGTGAGCGAGTGAAAATTCGTTCGTCAACTTGGAAGATCGGTATCCAGCCTAAATATTTATTTAGCAACATCGCCCAATACTCAGCTTTTGGCATCAAGATAAAGAATCCCCAGAAGCCGAAAAGGATTGATGGAAACGCTGCCATCAAATCGATAACGGCAATAAGAAAAGCTTTCACTTTGCCTTGTGAATAGAAAGTCATGAAGAGTGCTGATGCAACAGCGATTGGTACCGCAACAACCACAGCAATCAGCGCACAGAGGAGAGTGCCAACCAACATCGCAGCAAGACCAAAGGTGTAGTTTTGGACTTCCCCGTACTCGTCAGTGATTACTTCCCACTGCGAAGAGGTGACGAAAGAAAACCCCTCGGAAATAAGTACTTCATATCCTTGATATGCGAGAAAGAATGCAATGAGTCCCAAGATGATCAGCGATGAGAGACCGCCCGCAGTCACGACGGCACGAAATACCTTGTCTGAGAGTCGAGGTTCAGTGGTGATGACCCGAGGCTTCGGCAGATTCGGTGCTTCCGCGAGCGCTTGAGGGCTTGGCATGAGGCGCATCTTTGGGCAGGAGTCACAATCGGGCGTAGCAAAAGGGTGAACGGAAGATGAACAAATCGTGAAGTCGGGCATCGGCACTGACCTCGAGAGCGCTTAGGGTGGAGGCGTGGAACCCCCGATTATCTGGATCGATTGCGAGATGACGGGCCTCTCGGTCGAAACCGATGCTCTGGTCGAAATTGGTGTCCTTGTGACCGATAGCGAACTGACGATCCTCGGAGAAGGTGTCGATGTAGTCATCAAAGCAAGTGATGCTCATCTGGCGCAGATGGGCGACTTCGTTCGCACTATGCATCAGGAGTCGGGGTTGCTCGCAGAGATCCCCCACGGTAAGTCCCTTGAAGAGGCGGAAGAAGAAGTCATTGCATATTTGTCGGCGCATTGTCAGCCCGGCCAATCTCCACTCGCCGGAAACACCATTGGGATGGACCGTAACTTCATCTCGCGCGATATGCCACGACTTAGCGCTTTCGTTCACTACCGCACCATTGATGTCTCTTCGATCAAGGAGCTTGCAAAGCGCTGGTACCCGAAGGCTTATTACTCTGCTCCAGCAAAAATCGGCAACCATCGCGCCCTTGCCGATATCCGCGACTCCATTGCGGAATTAGCGCATTATCGTGCGTCGATTTTTCAAGAAATTGGCAGTTAGCAGCAAGAATTTTCTTGGCGGTATGATGTGCCAGTTCGCCAATCAAGTTCATCGATTTAAGTGTCGGTGTCTTTCTGGGCGAACGAAACTCGAATGGTGGGCGTAGCTCAGCTGGTAGAGCACCCGGTTGTGGTCCGGGTTGTCGCGGGTTCGACCCCCGTCGCTCACCCCAAATCCAAACTCGATAATCTTGAAATGATTTTTTATTAACGTGCCGGCAACTGTTGATTCGGGCAAGATGAAAGAATTCGAATCATCGCTTTTTTCTCTGGCGGCGTGACCCAGAGGCCATACCGATTTTTCACGGCGATCTGCCGAGCGACGTAAGAGCATCGATAAGACTTATTCGGCGGCAACCAGGTCGCAGCATCGCCGTCACCCTTTTGGGAATTAAGTGAACCTTTGACTGCTTGAAGATTTAGTGGGTCGTTGGCGAATTCTTTCCGCTTCGCGCTCCCCCAACTAAATGCCCCTGTCTGCCATGCGTTTGAGAGTGAAACCACATGATCAATCTGCACGGCAAGACTCGAGCTTCGCCCTCGGATGAAATCGATAGTTTCTCCAGAATATGAGTCTTCAAGAATTCCGCTAACGATCACGCACTGGTCACGTTGACTTTCAAAAATGATCGAACGCAGGTCTCTAAAGAGAATGTCATTGCGGGTATCGCACCCATTTCGATTGACATCTGACCATGGAGAACCAAATGCAGCTCGCTCATAACCAGTCTTTGGCGCGCGCCCCTTCACATCGAGCTGATTCAGCGCGTCAGTTGCCTTGCTCTCGGCTGCACTGACTGAGTACCTCGGCGTGAGTGGGGCGAGAAGAACCAAGGCGATAAATGCCGAAACTAATGAAGGTCGCTGAAAGACCGATTTCATAGCGGCATGGTGTCGAATTTGGGAAGCGCTCGCCAGCCGATATAGTCCACCTTCGCGCCAGATTCCCCGCTGACGCGAGGCGAAGACCGGGTTGTTAGCTCAGTTGGTAGAGCAGGTGACTCTTAATCACCGGGTCGGGGGTTCGAATCCCTCACAACCCACTGTAGAAGTTTTGATTCAGCTATTGCCGAAACTCCAAAATTATGACGCAGGCACTTAAGTCAAAAAGTCAGATGACATTAATACATTCACTTCTCTACATCATAAATCCACTGATAAATCGCAATTTACGAATGTTACATTTACTAATCCAATCAGATATGCTTAAATCTATCATGTTTGAGTTACCTGATGGATATTTGCGTAACAAACTCGAATCAAATGACAATTCAAATGGTAAGGATTATTGGGCAAGTAGCGTCAAAGACTCTTACCAAGATCCAGCCTATAAGTGGGTAAGGAAAAACTTGATTGATAAAGTTTCGGAGGACTCAACCATTGTTGAAATCGGATGTGGGAATGGCAACAAGACTCATTCACATTTCTCAAAACTTAAAAATCCTGTTATCGGCATTGATCAAGCAAGTGGCATCCGCCAGGCAGAAAAAATCCAGCCAAACCATACATTTGAGTGGTGCATCTCAGATATAGAAAACGATGAAGTTTGGTGCAATCGTATTTCGGCGGCCAACCCATCAATAATTGTATGTTTTGATGTGATAGAACATCTAGAACATCCGGATAAATTCTTAAATAAGCTCCGAAATGTATCCAGAAATTCTCTGGTTGTAATGTCCACGCCTGATCGAAACCAACTCGAGCACCAAGAATTCTTCGGGCCACCTTTGAATCCACTCCATGTGCAAGAATGGTCCAAGATCGAATTCAAGCGATTTTTGTTGAAAAACGACTTTAGTATTGAACACTCCATTTCAATCTATCCGAGATCTTATAACTTCCTCCGTATCTGGGAAATAGTCAGAATAATTCATCGTTTACTGGTCTTTAAAAAAATACCAGATCGTAAAAGTTGCCAACTCTGGGTTTTAAGTTAAAAAATACCACATCATTACATTAGTCTATCAAATATTCTCTTAAGAATATATTTCGGATCTCTCAAACTGAAAAACAAGTGAGGAATACTGGCAAAGAATTTACCGTATAACATAAGGACAAGAGCCCGTCGAAACCTTATTCTTACTAAATCATCAAGTGTTGGCTCCATAGATTTACCATTTGTCTGAAATAGTTTTTGAATTTTAACTTGTTCTTCCCAACTTGCAGAACTTAAGCTTTCCAGATTGAGGCGATAATACCCACAAAAATGTTGGTGCATGAATTCAATTCGGTGATTTAGGGAGAGTCGATGCATAAAGTCAAAATCTTCGCACTGGCGCAGATTAGGATCGAAAAGTAAGCCTTTATTGAAAACATTACTGCTGAAAATTGCAGAAGGTACATTGAATGGGAGTGTGCGGCGCTGTTTCAAGAGCTCTAACAAGGCAGGAGACCAATCACCCGAATGCCCAAACTTTAATCCGTAATTAGTTATGTACTTGAAATGACTTCCGATGCAGTCAAAGTCTTTATACTGACCAGAAATTGCATTCAACATCACCTCCACATGATTGCGACGCATGACGTCGTCAGAATTCCAGAACATGGTAAAATTTCCCTGACAAGCAAAGATGCCCGTGTTATAGGCATTTGCCAAACCTCCATTTGTGCTTCTAGCAAATACTCTTACTCTGGAATCCTTCAATCCATTCAAAATATTCATCGATTGATCAGTTGAAGCATCATCTACAACAATCAATTCAAAATTGGTATAAGTCTGGTCCAATATGGACTGTACTGCCTGTTTAAGATATTTGTCCTTGTTATAATTTGGGAGAACTATTGAGACTAAAGCATTGGGAAAAGACACATTGCCATTCTAACGAAAGTTTGAACTTTTTGTAACGCTGTACTGCGTATAATTCGATTTCAATATCGTGCAAATTCGTCATTTCTTTTCAATTAAGCCTATACTCCTGCAAATGGCGTTATCGCAAAGTAATTCTTGGTAATCAAGTCCTTCTTTGAGCAAAAACTGACTAACCAAAAACAAGTCAAAAGCAAAATTGGCGAGTACAGCCGAACCATTACTAGGCAACCAGAAAAATATATTCTCGAAGTGATTGAAATCGCACTATTCCGAGAGATAATGACGTATGACATCGAAACTGAGACTTAATCTGGGCTGCGGTAGAGTGACGCACGCCGCTTATGTAAACATAGATTTCAACTACTTACTCAAGATTTCCAAGATCCCAACAAAAAGCTTTTTTCTAAAATTTTTTGGAGTATTTTATTCCCATGCGGAAAAAGTGCTTGTTCATGATCTTCGGCGGGGTATTCCCTTTGGTGATGATTCTGCGGATGTTATCTACCATTCGCACTTCCTAGAGCATCTAGACTACAAAGATGTGGATGCCACTTTACGGGAGATTCATAGGGTACTTAAGGTAGGTGGAGTTCATCGTATAGCAATTCCGAATTTCGAATATTTGATTCGTCAAATCCAAGTTGACATAGATAATTTTGACAGATACAAAACTTTTTCTGGATCTGCAGAAAATATTTACAAGCTCTTAGAACAATCAGTGAGAAAAACGCCGGCAAGAACTCTGGAACTCCATCCGTCTTTACAAGGTTTCGCTGTTTTTTTGTTGGGAGATGCCCAATCAAGAGGAGAAACCCATCAAATGATGTATTCAAAACCAGCGATTTATGAAATTCTTGAAAGGAATGGTTTTAGTAACATCAATTTTTGCACGTTTGAAAATAGTCGAATTCTGGATTGGCCTCAAATAAATCTTGACATTAATCAATCTGGTTCCGAAGTGCATCCAGGATCCATCTATGTTGAATGTACAAAATAATATGCCCAGAACTTTGCGCACGTAGAGAATTGATGTGTTTGCATGTCAAGAACTTATTCGAGGCTTAGTGAAAAGTTGATACTTGCGTCATTGATTGCTTCAGTTGGATTGGGCAGATGGGGTTCATATCTAGGTCTGCCTGCTTACAATTTGTTTTTGATTGATATTCTTTTCTTCTCTGGAACGCTTTTCGGTTTTCTTGGCTTTGGACGAAGATTTAAAGGTTCTGCTTTTTTTACTATTTCGATTCTTGTCTTTATGTTATTTCAACTCATAAGAGATTCGGAAGTCGACCTGATACTTGTAGCGAGAGATCTCCTGCCATTCATTTATCTTCTTTGTGTTCCTGCATGTGTCTACGCACTGAGGAATACACCCGATGTCGTTATCATCAAATCTCTACGCTATGCGTCAACTTTGAACTTGGCCTGGTTCCTGCCATCTTCTCTAGGTTTGCTTGCACCGATAAGTATCTCGGCAATAAGTCCAATTCCCTTATTCACAGAGAGAGCAGATCAAAGTGGAATTGCAATGGGCATTGGCGTTCTTGCTTGGTCTGCATTTCCAAGTTTACGAATAACATCAAACCCAATGTTGATCGGACTATGCGTGTTTGCCGCTGCAGTCGGACGAAGTCGTGCTGGGCTCTTTACATGTTTGTTGGCGTTATTATTGCATTTCTTCTTTAAGAAAGAAGTGTACGCAAAATCAAAACGAATAGAAAGATTTGTCGCTATTGTTACGTTCACAGTAGCAGCTTTTCTTTTATTTTTTGGGTCACAATCGCGCTTCGTTTCCGATGGAAATAGTTCCTTGGTGCGGTCAGGAATCATTGGCAATAATCAAGAATCGGTTGAGGGGGGGAGGAGTACAACACGCGCCAGATATATGGCAGCGAAAACGTTAATCAAGTGGGTAGAAGAAAACAATTTGCAGTTTTTCGGCGCCGGTGCAGGAAGGGAAATCATTTTAGAGTCAGGCGCAATAGTCTACTTATCTGGCAACCCTGATGTAAGGGCTCCACATAATTGGTTTGTCGGTTTATATTCAAGATTCGGGGTTTTGGGCTTGCTCTTTTGGTGCACACTTTACGGCCAAGTCTTGGTTCTTGGCCGCAAAAACGTTGGTCAAGTACAACAAATGCTTAAGGCAATTATTCTTATCATTTGTTTCTGCTCTTCTTTAGGGGTAATCATGGAATCTCCTTTCGGGGCGCTTCCTATTGCAATAGCATCTGCTATGTACATAAGGAGGAGTCCTTGAGATCAATGATGCAAGTTCCTGTAAGAGTCTTTCTGAAGAACACTAATTTGGAAGACGTAACTAAATGGATTGTTAGCCAAGATCTATCGGGTCAGTCGGGAATTCCAATAAGGCTTGTCAACACTTTCAGTCTCGGTTTGGCAACTTTAGATCATAATTATTTAGGACTTCTATCTGGAAACGGAATCAATTTGCCTGATGGAAAGCCACTAGTTGTATTCAATAATTTGTTCCGTAGAAAAGAGGTTAAATCTCAACAGATCCGTGGCATCGATTTACTGAACTCAGTGCTCACCGAAAGTAAATCAGCCGGAATAGGCCATTTCTTTCTGGGATCCACTGACGAAGTTCTTGATAAAATGGCTACAAATATTTATGAGGAATTTGGTCTAACCAATGTATTTTTTCATCAACCTGGTTTTATTGCAAGGACTTCGGAACCGAGCCCTGACTTAATTGAAAAAATCAGAAATTCCGGGTCCCATATAGTGTGGGTTGGATTAGGCACGCCAAATCAAGATTTCTTTGCGAAAAGATTAGCTGATGAATTACCCATGTTAGTTATAGCCATTGGCGCAGCATTTGATTTTTTGTCCAAAAACAAGAAGGTAGCGAACCCCATTGTCGTAAAAATTGGACTTGAATGGGCGTTTAGACTTTTTAGCGAACCGAAAAGACTTGTAAAAAGGTACCTTTTTATCTCTCCATTGTGGCTTGCTTTGCTAATTACTCGCAAGATTAAGTGGGATTCGATATGAGCCTTCGAAGCCCAGACTTGGTATCACTCGCATCCAAACACGCTCATGGAATTTTTCCTATATCGAGCGAAAAATGACTCAGTCTGTATTGCTTATTGCCTATACGATTGATCCCAAAGGGGGTAGTGAACCGAAAATTGCTTGGAATAATTTCGTAATCACCCAATCCCTAAATGTTCATACCCACATTGTCACAAATCAATTTTGTATAAGAAGTTTTCAGAATTTTGCTAAAACATCTGATTTCTCTGGCTATACAATCCATCAAGTCAGTATACCCAAAATTTTCGGTTATATTCCAAGTATCTTGGGCGATTATTTGAAATATGTAATTTGGTTACGACGAGCTAAGAAGACTGTGAATAAAATAGTACTCTCCCACGAAATTACGTTAGGACACCATGTCAGTCTCGGAAACTTAGCATTGGGGAGTCCGCTCTGCGATTCAAATATCCAATATATATTTGGGCCAGCGGGAGGGGGAACAAAGAAAATTGCATCTAGTTTTACTGCACATAATTTGATTTTTCAAGTTAATGAATTTGCACGATCACTTGTAATGAGAGTAATACGCCTTTTTCCATTTTCCACTCAGTCTTTGACAAATGCTTCCATAGTTTTAGCCACGAATAAGGATTCTTACGATTACGCGCTCAATGCAGGGGCAAAGAATATTGACTACCTTCTCTCGGATGCTATCGAAAATGAACTGATTTTACCTTTTCGCCATTACAACTCAACTAATCATGTGCTTTGGGCTGGTCGCTTTTTGAGAAGAAAGGCGCCTCTAGATGCCGTCGAAGCGTTCAAAAATGTTAAATCCAGAATTCCGGATATAAGAATGACTATGGTTGGTAATGGCCCTTTATTTAAAAGAGTTGCGAAAGAAATCGAAAAATATGGTTTATCTGATTCGATTTTGTTAAAAAACCGCATCGACTGGCACGAATTGTTGGAGCTAATGACAGTTTCAAAGTGTATCTTGTTTACAAGTCATCGTGACTCTTTTGGTTCCCAAATTCTCGAAGCAGCGGCGCGTGGTACGCCGTCTGTGACACATTCAGGAATCTCTGCGCTTGAATGGCTGAACAAGCCGAGTGTTTTCTTTCATTCAACCGATGGAAAACTTGGTGAAATAGATGACCTGACGGAATCGTTATTTACATGCTTAGCTCTCGATGAAGAACAGTGGCTATTATCTAGTAAAGCAGCTCTAGATTTCGCAAATAGACATTCTACGTCAAGACTGAGACAGGAAATATTGAAGCACTATCAAAAAATAAGCGTCGATATTGGAAAGATATGAAGCGATATTTTCAATCAGGCAATAAGGGATTGTTATTGATTGAGCAAGGTTTGAACTCATCTTTATCTTTTGCTGCCGTCGCGCTCATCTATTCCAAAGGATCAGATAAAATAGTTACCCAGATAGCTCTAAGCACCACATTCGGGTATGGTGTTTCAGCAGTTCTAAAGAGCAAGTTAATTACGAATCTTTACTTGAGAAATGGGATTGCCAACACACAAAATCAAAACTTTGTGATAACGCAAGTTCGTTTGCGTATGATTAATTTTTTCTTCTTATGCCCGGTTGTCCCATTACTCTCCCTTTTGTCTGGAAGAATTTCCTTCATTTTTGCTTTACAGCTGTCATTCTTAATCTACTTTATTACCTGCTTGGATTTAATTCGGAATTTATTGATATATTGCGAGAAACTGAAAAGTACCATCATTTCGGCATCTTTCGGATTAATAACCTTTATCTTCTTAAATCTCATTTTTATTAGCCCTGAAAGTAACATGCAAATTACTTTCTGGATTATTTCGTTGTTTTTATCTTTTTTTTCAATCTGTATCCTTGAAAAAACATTTATCTTTCAAGAGATCGCAGACAAGACGAAAGTTCCTGATACATTAATTAGGGATTCCAAAAATTCCACTATTGAAAGCTTGTTGACAACTACAACCAATTTCATCAGTTATTTTCTTATTTCTCATTACTTCGTTTCTTTCGGAGCACACATACAACGTACCTACATAATCTTTTGCGCACTTCCTATGATGGTCAGTTTAGCCATAACACCGTACATCAACTTGCTTTTTCGACGGAAAAGAGTCGCTGCGTCTGAAAGACTTCTTCACTTATTGAGTCTTGAGTCGATGTTTCTTTTTTTTCCACTACTGGTAATTCATACGCCTATCGTAGATTTTTTTGATCTTTCAGCATCTCGGCCTGATAACTATTTTCTTTTCGCAGTCTTAGTTTATAGCGCTTTAAATGTTTTCTTTTTTGTTTACGGAGTTTGGATAAGAACTTTTTGGGGGTTTAGAAAGTTTTTTCTGATAAGAGCTTGTTACTTGTTCGTTCAAAATTTTCTTGTTTTGTTCTGCGTTCATTTTCTAGGTATTGGGTCATTTTTTTATGTTGAATTAGCTACTTTGGTCCTTATGATTATTTTGTGGGTTTTAATTGAAATATCTATTAGACGAAGTGAAACTTAATCATGCTTTTTAGGATGTTAGCATTTCTATGTTGAGTAGATTACACAATAACATTCGAAATATTCAGATTTACGATATTGACTTTTTAGGTATTTAGTTCCAAATAGAATTTTTTCCAAATTGAAGAAACTGCCGATGGAGAAAAAGAATCTCGCCAGACCTTAGTAGATGTTCTCATCTGTTTCCCAGACTCCAAGCTGAGGCACATTCGAACCGCATTTAGTATTGACTGACTATTCATCTTGAATACTGAGCCATTTACTCCTTCGATTACCGCATTGATATGTGAGAATTTTTCTGAGCAAGCAACAGCTTGGCCGCGGGCCAATGATTCTACGAGTGTCCTTCCAAAGGGTTCCTCCCACAAGCCTGGGAATATGGCCACCTTACAATTTTGGAGAATTAATTCCAATGGTTCACCATATTTTGCTCCATGGATTTTCACATTCTTTAATCCCTTAGATTGATTTCGAAGCTCTACAAGCTTGGTTCCATTTCCCACCACATGTAGCGTTGGTAACGTTGCATCCAGTTTCCATGCTTCTAACAGAAGAAATACACCTTTTTCAGACTCAATTCTTCCGAAAAATACGCACTCACTAGCACTTTGAAGTATTCGTGGGCATTCTGGTACTGAGTTGGGAATAGTCACAATGCTTTTTTCGGAAACTCCAATACCTTTTAAATAGTTCAACACAGTACTCGAAATTGCGATGTACTGAATATTTGTTGATCTCTCAAATTTTTCGATTTTCTTGGAGTACGCCGCGACAAATAATGATAAGAAAAACTTCTTGTTGTAGCAGCGTCGGATGACACCATTTAATCGTTTCACTTGATCACATTTCTTGCAAAGCTCATTTTTTCGATAGTGATTGCCCTGAATACAAGTTTTTCGATAATTGTGTATGACTCGAGTCACTTTCATCTTGTGTTTCTCAATACTTCTCAAGTTTGAAAAACACATTCCTGGAAAATAATTGTGAATTTGAATAACGTCTTGTTGCTTAATCCATTGCTCAAAATCGCATTCTCTCCTATTCCATCTAAGAATTTTCAACATTTGTCTTACTTGCGCAGATCTTGAGCTGAAAACTGAATCAGAATCAAACCGCCAGAGAGTAACTTCGTGCCCTAAGTCATTGAGAATTTTTGTAATGTCAATAACGGTTAAGTTCTCGCCTGATGGAATGTCGCTCCGATAAAAGCTGTGGATCACCCCTATTCTCACGTCTTCACTATATCTGTGCTTTGGCCTGAGGTATCTTGCCTGACTCACTCTGATTTGGACTAAGGTGTTTTTACTCAATGTAAAAACCGATAATTGCCTTTTTTTTTCGGGGGGGGTGTCACGACTAAACTTGTGACCTAATCCTTGGAGCTTGATGACTACTGAATTTAGAGCACGCGTGCTGATCGCAGAAGATGAGGAGTTCACCCTCGGTCTGTTGCGTGAAGTGCTTGAGGGAGCAAAGTTCCAAGTGGAGGCGGTTACCAATGTTTCTGATGCGATTGTGCGCGTTGAGAAATTCGATCCGCATGCGGTGATAACTGATCTTAATTTTGGTGTCACTGGGCCAAGTGGGGCCGATTTGTTGCAATATATTGAGAGAGAACATCCTTGGATTGGCAAAGTGGTACTCACCTCGCATGCCTCTCCAGCTCTTGCCATACCCAATGGAGTCACAATCCCAGCAGGCGTAACATATTTGGTGAAATCAGAGATTGGTTCCATTGCAGACTTGGTTTCGGCTGTCGAAGAGTCGATATCGCATTCCAATAATGAAGTTGAACGCCCAGTCATCGAAAATAATCGGATTGTTATCAGTGCCACGCAGGGCGAGATTCTGTTGTTGCTTGCGGAGGGGTATACCAATGCAGCTATCGCGCGTAAACGTGGCACATCGCTTCGCGCTACAGAAACTTTGGTGCAACGTACCTTTGCCAGCCTAGGAATAAAAAGTGATGAAGACTTTAATCCGCGTGTGCTAGCTGTACGGATGTGGCAACAAGGAAGAGTTGTTGTTAAGTGAAATATTATGTGCAACGCTTTAGATTTGCTGCCACGGGCCGGTGGGCAGTATCACTGCGGACATACCTACTAATTTTCCCTTTTGGTTTTTTGGTTACTACTGAGCGCGAACTCATTTTCAATAATGTCACCCTTTCTCGGGCCGCACTCATTGCCCTCTCCGGCGAACTAGCGAGCTTTCTCTACTTATTCATTACGCAATATCTTTTTCTGGGTAATCGTGAGAACGAACTGCAACCAATATGGAAGTGCTGCCTAGTCTGGGTTACCACCGGATTAGTTCGAGGCTTGACGGTTTCCGTCTATGCAAATTGGGCTTTTAACTACGACTTCGAGCTCGTTCGCCGAGTTGTTCCTGCCACTTCCTACACAACTGTGGTGATGGCGCTTGCGGCTCTATATTTTGGCAGCATTGATCGGCGACGTACCGAGTTGCGAGCCTTGCAATCTCTAGGCCAAGTGCTTACTCAGGAGGAAGAAGGACTCTCAAAGGAAGACTCTCGCTTTCGGGTCCAGGCACAGGAAGTCCTGCACAAGGAAATTCTTCCTCAAGTTCAAGCTCTCAAGCGTGGCGTTGAGGTTGCGTTGCCAAAATATAGCGGCGAAGAATCTGGGAAAGAGCTATCAAAACTTTACAATCAAAGCCTTCAAATAGCGCACTCAATCAATACTCAACTTCAGGTCCTTCAAACGGAGAATCAGGGCCCAAGTGTGAGAAGTGAAGAACCAACGATCATAAACTATAGAAAGGCTCTGCTACCTCAAATTATGTCCGTGCGGCTCACAGTCGTCTTTTTCTCACTTGGGGCAATTAGCGGACAACTTTCTCGAAACGGACTAGAAGGTGTCGCAGCTGGATTACTCGGTATTTTCCCTTTGCTTCTTGTCGTGATTCCAGTCTCGCAGCTAATCAAGAGAGTACACAAAAACAAACTCCCCCTCTTTCTCTTCGGGTTTGCCTCAGCATACGCAGTTTCATATGGCTATAACCTGCTGCAACCTGATCTGGGTTTTGATCTAGCGCATCCATATGCACCTTGGTATTCAGCGGCCAAGACCATTTATGGTCTCTATTTCGCCTCGGTCATCGCCTCACTTCTTGTTGATTCAGGGCGAAAGAGAGAGTTAGCTTCAGAATTTGGGACAAAGGCAAAGGAAGCAGTGGAACGTCTCGAAAAAGGCAATCAATTAATTGAACAATCCATCCAAGTTGGTCGTTACGGAACACTCCAAGGAAAGATATCTGGAGTCACTATGGCTCTACATCTCCTTGGTTCACCCAGTATGGAAGAAATTTCGTCCGATAGAAAACTTGAG
>Ga0222713_10003119_pt1 | contig 17347 bp, 32 predicted proteins | sample C33_649DmetaG_FD_165061 | JGI IMG/M metagenome (GOLD analysis project Ga0222713, IMG submission 165061) | Estuarine water microbial communities from San Francisco Bay, California, United States - C33_649D | ecosystem: Environmental > Aquatic > Marine > Unclassified | place: USA: California...
ACGGCTAATGACCCACCACTCCGGTGGGTTATTTTTTTGGTGCTTGCCATTTTCGCGGATTCTGGTATAATTCATTCCATGTTAAATCAAAAAGGAAACGGAATGACGGAAGATAGGAAATCGCTCCTTAAGCAGCTTGTGGATATGAGAATTTTACGCCGCTCGATATCCGACAAGCCCGGTTTTAACGCTTGGGGCGATTCAGCCGACGGCATCATGGTAAGGGACTTGGACGTGCTAATTGAAAAGCTCGCTGCTGAGCTTCACGTTAAGCCTTGGTTGACCATCAGCTATATTTGATAAGGAATAAAATGGTAAAGCTCTCCAAAACCTCCAAGCTCGGTACCAAAAGCTGGTCCCTGCAAGCTATTGAAACCTGCCCTGGTTCTAAAGCCGCTGATGGCGGTCTGGTTCCCGCTTGTTCTGGTTGCTACGCCACCACCGGAATGTACCATTTTGGTGCTGTGAAAGCTGTCCGTGCTGACAATAAGGAGGACTGGAAGCGTGAGTCCTGGGTGGGTGATATGGTGGTCGCTCTCCGCAAGGACAGCCATTTCCGCTGGTTCGATTCTGGGGATGTATACTCCCTCGAGCTTGCCGAAAAGCTGCTGGCCATCATGGTGGCTACACCCAACACCAAGCACTGGCTTCCCACCAGAATGTATAAATTCCCCAAATTCCAGAAGGTGCTTGCTGCCATGCAAGCTCTTCCTAATGTAATGGTGCGTCCATCCAGCGATGCTGTGGATGGCACCTTCACACCTGGCGTCCATGGCAGCACCATTGTACCTGATGCTACCTCGGCACCTGATGGTGTTACAGTATGCCGTGCATATGAGCAAGGCGGTAAGTGCTTGGACTGCCGTGCTTGCTATGATAAGGCACTGCCGGTGATTGGTTATGTGGCTCATGGACGCAAAATGGCCAAGGTCATACGGTTAGCGGTTGCTTGAGATTGGTTGGAGAGAGCTTAAGGACGCTTCGGCGTCCTTTTTTTTGGCTATTGGAAAGCCAATCGAGCATTATACTGTATGGATGGACAGTAGGCAACCGACTGTTGTATGGATCCAACGGTGGCCATGGGGAAGCCGTTAGCTAAAAAAAGCCCCACCAGGTCAAACTCTTTTTTTCCATTTTTTATTTTTCGGGGCCAGATTCAAGGTTTTCAAATTTTTTTTCGGAGCCCCATCCTAACCATTGTTCGTTATCAGTATATCCACAAAGGGTGTCTGATCAACATTCTGACACCAAGTGGTTATCAAACCACAGAGTTGTTTTACATCATTCGTATTCATAGTATAGTGTGTGCCAAATTCATCCATAATTGTCACTGTAAAACTTGAATTACTTTCGTCTTTTTCTTTTATCGGTCTTTTTATCACACACAATTTCTCCATTATTAATATTGGTGTATTCATCCTCAGTAATCTCTTGGTGTTTCGTAGATTCTGTCCAATAGAGACCATTCGTGAATTGCAACACTTCTTTTAATTTTATTCCAATGGATGTGAATGTGTACTGGAATCCAGTTTTCATTACCACATCGACTTTATAGTATTTGCCTTTGAAAGTTTCTGGTGTATTCATAACCTTGCCATTAGTTGTTCAGCAATCTTTGTGCGGTCCACCTTGGACTTTTCACCCAGAATAATTATCGCATACTTATTGTAAACATTCTCGACTATCAGAGCCAAACAAAACCCTGCACTTTGAGTGAATCCTGTTTTACTCAGCGATATGTTTTCGTTTTTCTCAAGCATATCCAAATTTGTGTTGTACAGATAATTCTTTTTTTCTCTGAATTGTTGTGTGGATGATATTCTCTTAATTATGGAATACTTCTCTGCTTCCATTAGAACATTCACATATTCTCTACTGGTACTTACATTGAAAATTGAAAGACCACTTGGATCATGGAAGTGTGTATTCTGTAAACCCAATTGAGCCGCTCGGCGGTTCATCTGTGATATGAAATTATATCGGCCACCTGGATATGATTTTGCTATTTCTTCGGCTGCACTGTTGTCTGAACGTATTAATAAACGCTTCAGTAAGTTGATATTGCATTTACCGGTATCAACACAGATAATTGCCGTCATTAACTTGGATAGACTGGCAATAGACGATAGTTCTGTGGAATTGTTACTTTGAATTACTGTGTGTGAAGAAATGTCATAAACTATGTGAGATTCTTTGGATGTTCCCGCAAAAGAGAAACTGTATAAATTCAAAGAAAGACATAGAACGAAAACTATAAGTTTCATTTTATGGACCAACGATTATCTCTAAAGTCCAATAGATATCTCAACCAAGAAAAACCACCTTTTCCGTCCTTCATCCAATATTTCCAATTCGCATTAAGGTCATACTCCTTATATGAGTAACCTTTGGTCTCCATGTAGTGGATGTAAACTGCGTCAAGGAATTCTTTGGTCATTTTTTATTTATTTCTTGTTGATTCTCGGACGGGTCAACAAATTTGTATGGTTTATTATAGTCCGAATGAAAGAATGGATTGAGATAACCAAAATGCCAACCCCATGACTTCCAATACTTGTGTACCAAATTATTAATAATTAATAATCCTATTACGATTACCAATAAACTGAAGATAACCAAAATTGTTGCGGATAAAAAGATAGAAACCGAATCTATTGACATATTATTCTCCTATTGAATTTTTGTGATTTAACATTCGTTTGACACAACCATCACATTTGATATTGAAAACGGAAGTTCTCAATTCTGGATCAGAACAATATTCGCAATATTCTTCCTTTTCTCTTGCACAATCCCAAGAAGCTCTCAACCAATCTTTAGCATTTTGTGGAGTCATTGTTTTGAACACATCGAAAAACCTCTCACTTCGAAAGGAATATCCTTCCATTTCATGGAACCAATCATCAAAATTTTCGTATTTCATGTATTTCATATAAAATCCTCGGAAGCGCTGGAAAAATCAACGCATATCAAAATATCTGTAGAGTTTGACATAATATTTAAAACGAATTGGTTCTTGTTCGATGTTTGGAAGATTATCTCCAAAAATCTCTACCATACGATTGTAGTGGTGTAATAATTCCTCATCACTCATAATATTTTTTGTTGAGTGATTCCAGAATAACCATGACTTCTTCACCTGTCATTTTGTTTGAATTGTCAATGGCGTCATCTAGTTGCTGAACATCCCATTCATAGTTTTCATTGCTATACCAAGCGTATATGCAAACCTCTTCGTTCGGCCTATGAATTAAAGCCCAAGGCGAGAATTCGTGTTCTGGAAATTCAAAGTTTTCGGTCAAAGAATCCTTGTGAATAAAAATGGCATACGATTCAATTTCTCTATTGCCGCCTTCTTCATAAACATACTCACCATTTTCATCTTCTGTTTCAAGGTCACCAAATCCATCAAAAATAATTTTGATTTCTGGTGCTGTTGAAATGTTTTCTCCGATTACCAGATCATCTTGATCCTCTAGCATCGAATCACTTAAAAAATTTGTAAGTATTTCACAATACTTTTCATAATCATAATCCATATTATAGACCCTCAATAGTAGACCAAGTTTTTAACTTTTCTCTTTTGGCTTTTCTTGCCGAATTAATAGACCAATCTGATATTATACACTTTTCAACCATAATGTCAATCATCGCCAACAAATCACCAACCTCTTCTTCTAAGGATTGTTTATTTGTTTTGCCTGTTGATGGATGTACTGAATCAAAACCAAACCTAAACACCTTGGATATCGCCTGTGTCACTTCAGCACATTCTTCTTGTGCAATACAAAACACTTCTTTGGTTTGCTCGTCCATCATTTTCCTTCATTCAGTAACATGGAATTACCGGTATTGCCATAACCACCATCAACAAAATCTTTTGCAATAGATTCTGCCAGTTGTTGTGAACTCACGGTTTTCCTTTCAATAACATTTTCATTTTGGTATAATGCAACTTCCCACACACTAAAGGAATTATCCCAATGTTTTCTGAGTAATTGCACGGAAGCCTTTCGACCAGTGCCATGATATAGCACTTCTTTGTTTAATTGCATAGTATAACTCCTTATGATATCCAAGAAATGAATCGGTTGAGAATCACACGATTGTTGATTCTGTTGCCGGCATATTTTGTAAAAGCAGACACAATACCTCTGGTGGTGGCATTTTCACGAACTTCGAATTCCGCATCATCTTCAAGATCAAGACCATTGCTTCTCAGAATGTAATAGTCATCAAATCCAGTTTTTGTGGAAATTGCATATTTGTTTTTGACAAATTCTTTTTTGAGAACATCGATTTTACCATAGTCTACACGTTCATTTGTTTCAACATCATGGAAATATCTAATTTTGTTCTTATATTCGGATGTATGAGTAACATAGAAGCCAATTACATGTGAATTGGTTCGGTGTTTTAACAAACGAATTAAAGCATCTGTTTGTTCCATTCTGCTCCATCCAGCCCAATCATATTTTTCTTCAAATCTTGTTTTTCTATCACGAATAACAACAGTTGGAGCTCCATAAGAGTTTCTAATTGGTATGGTATGTTTTTGTCCATCTTTACCAAAATGAATATCGTGTATCTGATTGCTTTCACCATCAGTCAGAAAAACTGTATTGATAATTTGCAAATGATTTTTCTTTTGAAATTCTGGAACAATTTCCATAGCTGCAATAATAGCTTCATTCAAAGGTGTGCCACTCATACGCATCCAAATAGGAAGAATCCAAGACGTAGACACTTTGCGGTCTCCTAGTCCAGATATTTCCATCAATACTGTGCCTGCTGTAGTAAAGTCTTTGTTGTTCATTCTACTGGATAGAATGTTTAACAATCCAAAACGATTACATCCTAAATCGCGGTGTTTGAAATTGAATTCACACATATATTCTTCTTTCGTTTCTTCATTGAAAGAATATACTTCGAATGGAATGTTAACCTTACGGCAGAACAAAGCCAGATTCAATAATTGTTTGACTGTATTGCCGATATGATTTGTCATTGAACCAGACCAATCCAAGAACATAATCAGTCCGTGCGATTTACCGTCCGGCATAACTGTGATCTTTTTGAAAATATCTTCATTGAATTTGTATGAAAATATTTTATTCATATTCAATTCACCAGTTTTTGATATTGAAGTTTTTTTCAATTGCTCGGCATTTTTCTTCAATTCAAATTCTTTTACCAAAAAAGAAACAACTTTATTTGATTCCTTTTTGAATTTCATAAAATATTTCAAACTTTCTTTTAAATTGAAATACTGTGAATCTTCTATGAAATCTTTATATAGATTTTTGTAATCATAAATTTTCTTTGTATCAAATTTTGGAACACAAACATAAACAATATCTTTATTGCTTTTTGAAAAAAGCTGTTCTTCGTTCTTTTTGTATGCTTCGTCAGTTTTTGATTTTAATTTTTCATCAATATCTTTTTTTGAATTGTTTTTATTTTCAGAATTGGAATCATCAGCATCTTGCTTATTGTCGTTTTGTTCTCCGGGAGAACCTTCTTCATTATTATTTCTAGCATCAATAATAATATCAAATTCTTCTGGTGAATTTTCATTGGATCCATCCATGGATAATCCATCTTGGTCACCATCATCTGTGATAATACCGATTTTAATTTTTGTTTTTTCTTCTTTTTCCAATTCATCTTTCATGTAATCATAAATTTTCTTGGAAACTTCAATCACCTCATCATATTTTTCACACGATTCAACTTCTTTAATCAGTGATTTTTCGAAATCTGTGAATTTGATGCCTAGTATTGGCCCGATTTTATGAAGCAAATTCATCCGATCAATGAAATTGTATTCTTGCAAATCTTTTCCTTGAATTTCGAAAAAATCTCTTTCGTTCAATTCAACATATGCTTTGACAAAACAATTTTTTAGACCAGGATATTTGTTTTTAATTTTTCTTTCGATGCGATAATCTTCAACCACATTGACAATAGACATATGCACACCGTCATTTTTTGCGGTTTGCATTTCTTCAAGTGGAGTGTACAGTGCATGGCCAACTTCATGGCCAATAAAAAGGTCATAAAGATCGGAAGAAAGTTTTTCATCCAATTTAGGAATTGTCAAAACACGATTTAAAACATCAAAACTTGCAGTTCTGACATTTGCTTGTTCAACAAAAAGATTTTCTGTAGCCATTAGTTTGGCTAGAAGCGATTTTGAATCAAAATTTGACATTATTTTTTCTCCGTAATTACCAAAACATTGCCTGTCGGAGTCGTTTCGACTTGCAATAACAGTTCGGTGCCTTCTTTCCAACCTTTTTCTTGAATCAGTTCATCAGGAAATTGCAAAATTGCATCTCCAGATTCATCATCAGCTTCGATTAGATCAACGATCCAAGATTTTTGCTGCATGTTTCACCTTACGATTGTATTTTACATCATTTTTGTGCTTTTGCACAGGTTTAATTGGCGTCCTGCACACGGGACGTTGTAATTTTACAACAAATTTGGTGTTTTTTTTCATTTTAACGCCTCATTTTTGATATTTCCGCTGCTTCTTCAGTATTAAAAACAGGAACAGCGTTGGATTTGTGTAAAGTTGCTATTCCGAGCATCTTATCACCAGTGTAAATCTTAGTTTCCGATTTTGTTGCTGATCCTCCACTGGTATTTAATGAAGGATAATTTTGAGTTTCACGAACATATGGCTTGGGAGAACTCCAAGCAGTAACATTTGTGTTAATTTTTGATTTTGGTTGATATTTTTTAACAATACAATCCCACTCATCAGCGAGTTTACGCTGAGCCGCAGTAGGTTTGCGTTTTTTAGACTTTGGTGTGCGGGTATAGATTATCATGCAAATATCTCCATAACAGATAACAGTATTATATCTGAATTGAAGCTATTTGTCAATGATTCTGTTGTATAAAAACAACAGTTTGAAATTAATTAAATTGTTTTAATTTCTTTTTTGAAGAATTTGTATAATTCTCATCTTCATAATTATCATAATCAGACAAATATTCATCATAATTATAATTAATTAATTTTTTTGTTGGATCATTTCGATGACCCCGTTTTTTGTTTGCTGAGAAATTGTAATCATCACTATAGTCTCTATCTTTACGAAACTTTGCAACAAATTTTGACACGAAAACTCCTTACTTTAAAACTTCAAAATTAATGCCTCTGATTTTTGTTTCCGGTGCATTTTGCAAATCGGAATCTGTGATATATGTTATGTCTGACAGAGGGTAACAGAACTTAACAACCTTTAATAAATTACAAACTGTGCCATCACCATCATTAAACTGAAATATTTCATCGACACACTTTAAATTTTGAATTATTTCTCTACGAACATCATATTTTTGGTGTAACACGCCGGTTTTTAACAACAATAACATGTCGGTGTGTAAACCGACAACTAACCAGTCACCTCTTTGTTTGCATTTTTTTAGGAACCTCAACTCTTTTATATTGAGTGGATCGAATATGCCAGAAGTTACTATTATTTTATCTCGGTTCATGGAAGCATATTTGGAAAAGCCTCTTTAATAAATTTATAATTTAAACCTTTAACACCTTGGTCTTTTTGAAAGATTCCAATAATTATTTCAGCTTCACGGGGCTCGATTGAATTTAATATTTGAAACAACAATTCCGTTCTTCTTTTTTCTGTTAATTGTTCTGCTGTTGGGTCTCCAGACCTAAAAATATACAAACGGCGCAATTGTGAATTTAAACTGTCGTAAGTTATTCCCGGCAAAACATCATTTGGTACTGTATAGTTTTCTGGAAGTTCTTTTACTTTCCATTGATAATCTGGATGATATGTTAATTTCAAAATATCAACCAATGTCTGTGATAAATTATTACCAATGACATTGAGTTTTTCTTGTTTTGTTTTGGCATTTTCAAATTCATCAAAAATTTCATAAATTTGTTTCATTAAAATTCCTCAATAACTTCCATTAAATTTTTAAGTTTATTTGCAATAAAATAATCTAGTATTTTACCTTTAGATGCTGGTTTTGTTTCTTCATAGGTATTTATAATTTTGTCTTTAATATCACCCGGAATGTTTCTGAGGTCAATTAATACTTGATTGCGAGAAAAACCGATCTTAGCCTTTTCATCTTCCCAATTTGCACAATCCTCAGAAAGAAACTTTTCCATTTTATTTTTGCTGATTGGTGTTTGTCTTGTTTTTGTAACAAAACAATCAGAATTGGAAAGAATGTTTGGAATTCCATCACCCTTATCACCAGAGATAATTTTTTCTTTGAGATCGACTAAAGGATTTTTAGAAACGATAAATTTCTTTTGGGCTGGATTATATTGTTTGATGTGGTGTCCCAACTTTTGATTATTGTACATCTGTAACTGTAGGAAATCTCCATCACTGGAAATAATCAAAACATTTTCATGTGCGACAGCTCTTGGTGCCAAAGTTCCAATAATATCGTCCGCCTCAGCTCTTTCCACATCAATTACTTTGTAGGGAAAGTTTTCTTTTAGTTCTTGTTTGAATTTCGTTAACATATCAAAAATCATATGCCAATCCAAATCGGATTTTTCTCTGGCTTTTTTTCTATGTGCCTTATAGAGTGGAAAAAATTCTTTTCTCCAATAATTTCTATTGTCACAACACAAAACAACTTCTCCATATTCCTCTCGAAAGTTTTTCAGGTGTGTTCTAATAATATTCAGAACCATATGTCTGATTAAACTTTCCTCAAGTTTTAGTTTTGGTTTTTGATTGGCAATTTGAGCCATCAAACCTGCCAACAATACTTGGTTCAAATCAACTAAAATCATAATATACCTTTTAAGTTTTTTTTATTGTATCACAAGTTTTGACCACTTGTCAAGCATTTCACTAGTTAATTTGTCGGAGGTTGTTGTTTTTTTGTTTACCATTCCATACCAATCATTATCAATCATTCTGGAAACATATTCTCTAGGTTCAATTAAAATGGCTTCAAAATTTTCTAAATTGTTCACATTATAATCTTCATCCATTCTGAAAATTGTTATGTGATATAAATCACCAAGAGATGTTCCTCCTATTTTTTCGCCACGTTCCATATAGTCTGCTGTTTCAATCCTCACACTATCGTTTTCCTCGTCCTCTATATTTGGAATAAAAAAAAGTATATCAAAATCGTCAACGTCTTTTAAAAAATCTAACATCTTAATCCTTTAATGTGTGATTTTCTTACTCTTACCATAATCCAAGTATTATAGTATCCATCGGTTTCTAAAACAGAATTAATAAACTGTTCTTTAGCTTCAAGATAACCACATTCACCTTTTGATTTACATAAGTGCAATATTTCACGTTTAAAATTCTCTTGGCCACACTTTGAAATGTCTTTTTTTAATTCTTCGTTGCTGCCATAATATGTTTTCCAATCAGAAGAAATTTTTATTCTCTTTTTCTTGCCCTTGACTTGTTTGGTTTTTGATGCATAGAAAAATTTTTTACCGATATATTTCTTTTGATTTTTTAAATTGGTGATACAGTAAACGAAACCATAATTTTCACCTACCATATCTTCCGTAAAATCATTTTTGTTATAAATCCAATTTAATTCCATTCTTCGTCCGTTTCATCATCTGAATCCTCTATATATTCAGATTCGGACAAATCATCGATGTTTTCTCCACAAAACGGACAAATTTCTGGATATTCTTGTGATACCAATTGTTCTTGATATATTATGTCATATGATGATTCGCAGTTTGAACATTCTGCTGTTATTGTTTTCATTTTTTATCTCCTTTTCATCAATGAGCCCAAACATCACCCCAATTTCCTGTGATTGCACCTTTTGCATAATCTGTAGCACGATTTTCAAAAAAGTTGGTGTGTGTTGGCGCATTGATCATTTCTTCTACCCATGGAAGTGGGTTGCGTTTAACTTTAAAAATACCTTTCATACCCAAACCAATTAATCTACGATCAGCAATATAACGAATATATTTTTTCACATCATCTTTTGTTAGACCTTGCATTTCTGTTATTCCAAAAGCTAGATCAATAAATTTATCCTCAAGTTCAACCATTTTTTCAGCAATAGTGTATATACTGGATTTCAATTCATCATTCCAAATTTCATTATTCTCATGTATATAAGTTTTAAATAGTTTCATCATATTTTCGGCATGCATTGTTTCGTCAACAATCGACCAAGTTACGATTTGTCCCATTCCCCTCATCTTACCTTGTCTTGGAAAGTTTAATAACATCACAAAAGAAGAAAACAACTGCATACCTTCGGTAAATGCAGAAAATACCGCAATGTGTCTGGCTGTATTCTCTTTGCTGCCGTTTTGGTTTGCTAAATTTAAAACATAATCGTGTTTATCTTTCATTTCAGAATATTCCAAAAACTCACTGTATGTTGTTTCTGGTAAACCCAAAGTTTCAATTAAATGTGAATATGCTGCAATATGTAAAGCTTCACGGGCAGAAAATCCCAACAACATCATTCTAACTTCAGGCTGTCTAAAATATGGCAAATAGTTGCGAACATAACCACCAGCAACATCAATGTCACCTTGTGTGAAGAATCGAAAAATGTGTGTTAAAAATCTTTTCTCATCTGTTGTCAGCTTTCTCTTCCAGTCCTTTTCATCTTCTAACATAGGAACTTCTGTGTGCAACCAATGAGATTGTTCGTGTTTTAACCAGGCTTCATATGCCCAAGGATAATTAAACGGTTTGAAATTATTTCTTTCGTCCGTTAAATTTGAATCTATTTTTTTAATCATTAATCCATTCCTGTAGTTCTTTAAGTGATCTTACTCCGATAAACCTTTTACATTCTGTGTTTGCATCGAACATAATTAATGTTGGAACACTTCTTATTCCATAATCCATAGCTATATCACTATGCGTGTCTATATCAATAACTTCAATTGGAATTTTATAATTTTGATTGACTGTTTCCAAATTTTTTGATAATGTTTTACATGGTTGACACCATGATGCTGTAAATCGTAAAATCCTTTTCATTTTTTTTCCTTAATTTCTAATAATTTAAAATAATTTAAAATTTTAATGTACATCCATCCTATATCAAACTCAAACCATTTCCTACTCAGTTTTGGATTAGCAGGGTCAAGATGGTGATTATTATGAAGGCATTCACCACCAATGACAATGCCAATAGGAAATATATTTCTGGATTGATCAGATGTTTTTCCATTTCTGTACCCCCAAAAATGTCCTACGCCGTTAATAACTCCTGCAGCCCAAAATGGAATCCAAATCATTTGTAAACCCCAAATAAGGACCCCCCACCAGCCGAATATAATGAGGTTGAGCAAAAAGAGAATGCTAACGCCAAGTCTGGAATGAGAACTGTATATGTTGCGCTCCAACCAATCAGAAGGAGTGCCAACACCGTATGTATTAACCATGACTTTATCTTTTGATGCTTCATTGTATAACAGTGCTCCCTTAAATAAAACTGTCCATATTCCATAGATTTTTGGACTGTGAGGATCTCCATTTTCTTCCGTATAACGATGGTGTTTTCTATGTATAGCAACCCATTGTTTGGTTACCATACCGGTTGTTAACCACAACCAGAATCGCATAAAGTGTTCAACAACCGGATTAAAAGTAATTCCTCTGTGCGCTTGACCTCTATGCAAATAAAGTGTGACACACATTATTGTTATGTGTGTCATAACAAGTAAATATATTATTTCCAAAATTTAACCCTCACAAGCAATACAATCATTGCCTTGTGCAATCTGTGACATATCCAATTCTTTTATAACTTCTCTTTCAATTTTTTTGGAAACTTTATCGGCTTTAGCTAATTTTTCACTGCGGCAATAGTAAAGTGTTTTTAAACCTTTTTTCCAAGCCATGAAATGTACGGCATGTATGTATTTAATATTGCTATCTGGTCTAAAGAAAACATTTAATGATTGTGCTTGATCTATGTATTGTTGTCTATCAGATGCATGTTCAATGACCCATCGTTGATCTATTTCCATAGATGTTTTAAATACAGCTTTTGTGTTTTCATCCATCCAATCTAGGTGTTGAACAGAACCATCATTTGCAATAATACTTGACCAAATGTCAGCATATATTTCCTCACCCTTTGGTGTTAATGGAGTACCATCGGAAGAAAGGTGTGACATAATAACTTTGTCAAGATGTTTATTCTTATTTAAAAATGAGCCCGATAACGTATCCTGACGATAAGCATTAGCACGATAAGGTTCAATGCTAGGACTAGTATTTCCCATAATGATAGACGAAGAAGCATTTGGAGCGATAGCCATAAGATGACTAAAACGTTTACCAAAGCCAACAGCATCTGGTGCCTCTCCCCTAATTTTTCCAAGAGTCTCGTTAGCATCATCCAATCCTTTTCTGATGTGTTTAAAAATTGAATTGTTCAAAACTTTTGCCATCACTCCTTCAAAGGCCACATTTTTTTGTTGTAGGTATGCATGAAAACCTAATGCACCAATACCAATAGACCTTTCACGAAGAGCAGAATATTTTGCTCTTGAAATAACATCAGGAGCGTTATCAATAAAATATTGTAAAACATTGTCTAACATTTCAGCAACGTCATGTAGAAAATGTTTGTTGTCTTTCCAATCATCATAATATTCTAAATTCAAAGAGGATAAACAACAAACCGCAGTTCTTTCTTCATTTGTTGGAAGAATAATTTCGGAACAGAGATTTGATTGATTGATTCTTAAACCTTTTTCTTTTAACCATTCAGGCATCAATCTATTGCTTGTATCAATAAAATGAATATATGGTTCTCCCGTATGCATACGCAGTTCCAATAATTGTTGCCATAAGTGTTTGGCAGAAACAATTTCTCGGACCTCGCCGCTATGTGGATCTTTTAATTCCCAACTATCATCAGCAGTATTATCAATCATACACTTTTCAATAATTTGCATGAAAGTGTCTGGAATATTAACTGCATGATGTAAATTTAGGCAACGCATATTTTGGTCGCCTGTTGGTTTCCTTATCTCTAAAAAGGAGATAATATCTGGATGGCTAATATCAAGGTAAGCAGCATAGCTGCCACGACGAGTGCGACCCTGCCTATACGCAAGAGAACTTGCATCGTAGATTTTGAGGTGAGGCATAACACCAGTAGACTTGTCATCTGCTGAACGGATGCCAAAACCAATACCAACCCCACCCCCAAGCATAGATAGCCAATTAGTTTCTGATAGATTATCAACTAGTCCCTCCGCTGTATCTTCAATGTAGTTAAGAAAACATGATATAGGCATCCCACGCTTACTACGGCCAAAAGAGAGAATAGGAGTACTGTAAGATAACCAATGATTACTAGCATACTCATATAACCGCTGAGCGTGGGCTTCGTTTGTCGAAAACTGTTTAGAAACGTGTGCAAACCTGTGTTGTGGTGATTCTTCATCTTCCCTCATGTACGATTCTTTTAATCTTTTGAGTCCTAATTCATCGAAAAGTTTATCTTTATTTAAGTCTATCTCTATACCTAGATATTTCATTTTTATCCTTATTATTTTACAAATGGTTTCAGATTTGGTGGACTCCAACCTTCTGGTTTCATAACCTTTCCATCTTTTCTTTTGATCACTTTTCCTGTTGTTTTATCAATTTTAGCTAAATTCGATCTGGCAACTTCATTCCATGCTCCTTCAATATTAAAATTTTTCATATAACAATAACCTAAAATCACCCAAATTAAATCCATACATCCATCTAGTTGACCAACATCATCATTTTCGAAATAGGATTTTGTGAACTCATCAAATTCTTCACGAATCAGTTTCTTATATAGTTCGATATTATTTTGATTTTTTTCTTGTTCACAAGCATCAATAAAAGTTTTCACATCATTGTACATCCACAAACTCCTTAATCATTGGAAAAATAGGTTCAATTGCATTAACACAAGCCAAAGCAACTTCACGGTGTTCTTTTTGCGTACCATTTCCCGAACGTAGTTGTATATAGTGAACCCAGGACCGCATTGTGCCATTCATATACATGCGGCTCATAGTAATACCTTCCGGCAAAACAGCTCGAGCTTGTTCTTTGGCAATGCCATTATCAAGTGCCCATTGATATGCTTCACTACATTCTCTAATTACACGATTCTGTCTTTCTTCCCACCAGGCTTTAATTGCAAGATTGTTAGTTTCAATACTATTTTGCCTGTTTTTTAGGTCCTGCAATCTGGCATCACGAACCTCAAAACCCAATTGTGATGCATCCGCATATCTCTGTGAAAATTCTTGAAATGAGAATGATCTATGTCTTAAAATCTGTCTGGCAATATCACGGGTGGTTTCGATTTCAAGACACACGGAAACCATCTCCAACGGAGACCAATGTTGATTCTTAATCAGATACCTAACTAGTTTTTCTGATGTTTCCGTGTTGTTTTGGTTGGTTGGGTTTGATACCCTAGCACAATACGCAATCTGGTCGAGTATTGATTTTTTGGATGGCACAGTTACACCCATAATATTTTCAAAAGGACCCTGAGAATAATTTATCAATGTTACTTTCATATTTTTTTCCAATTTACATATTCCATTTTTGCTCTCAAATTTTGAAATGCATTTTTACTTATAATATCTTGTATTTCGTCCGGTGAAAAACCAGACAAAACCATTTCATTAACATCCTTTTCATGTATCATTTCCGGCCAAATGACAATATTGAAATGTTCCTCAATAGCTTGTTCCATTTGTCTACATATATCTTTATTCCTTGGTTCATTATCAAACACCAAAATTAACTTTGATTTATCTATGTATTTTGCAGCATTTCTTAAATTCGCATCGGCTGTTGCAACTGCATTTTCTAAAAAGAGTGAGTCTATTGGACCTTCTGTGACACACACCATTTTTTCTTCATCTTCTAAATCAACATTGTCTAAACCAAAAATTTTGTGATTGTCTTTATCTAATTTTATTGTAATATATCTTAATTTCGATTCTCCAAGAGCTCTACCCTGAAAAGCTATGAGTTTTTTGTCCCTATCAAAAAATGGAATAACTAATCTGGGATCATTATCTTTTAAACCTTCATTTTCTATTTCCAAACTCAAAACGAATTTTTTAAAATCTTCCGCAAAATATAAAGAAGAAAAATGTTTTTCCGGAATATTCCTTTTCAATACATATTCTTTTGCAAAATGTTCTTGTGGTAAAGATTCAATATTTGGTATGGAAAGTTTTGTTTTAAAGACGGGTGTGGTCTTGAATTCATCAAAGGTTGGTTTTTTGTAGTTTGATTTGCCATCTTCACCATCTTTATATCTTTCCAGTGCATATTCTTTAAGAAGGTTTGGATCGACCTTGTCCAAAAAATTATAAAAAGACATGGACGCACTACAATTGTGACACATGAAGAAATAATTATTTTTCTTCTCATAAATGTATCCACGAGCTTTGGTTTTATTTTTAGACGAATCTCCACAGACAGGACACCTGAAGTTATACAGGTTTTCCTTTTTCTGTGTGAATTTTTGAAGTTTTGGTGATACCCTTAACAAAAAGGATCTATCAATAAAAACGGACATAACAAAAATCAAAGTTTGCAATAATATTAATTATATACTAATTAATGAAAAAATGCAAGCACCTTTTCTAGGTGTCCCGAAAATATACCGGCCACGGCAACGGCACCGGCAACCATCCACATGGTTTTTTCTCGGATTTTTTCCAATGAACTAATTTTTTTGGCTAATTCGGCATGTTGTGTGCATGATGCATCATACATCGTTTTCAACTGATCTTTTAATTCATCACGTGTTCTGTCCAAACAATCGTGCATATCTTTAACATCAACTTTTATGTCATCCAATTTTTCACTAAGATTTTCGACCTTAGTTTCAACGATGCCTAATCTTTCTGTAGTAGTTGCCATATTTCTTTATTATTTCTTAGGAGGAATTTCTGTGCCTTCTAATTTCTTATGCACTTTCATTTCTTTACATTGTTGCTTGGTATTGCCTTTCGCATCTTTGACTGGCTTACCTTCTTTGTCTTTAATGTCAACACAAACTTTTGTTTTTTCTGCTGTTGCATGAACGTTCATTGAAACGAATGACATAAAAATGGATAATACTAGTGCATAAAGTTTCATAATGGTTCCTTTTGTTTAGATTCTTTATTTATTACTGAAAATTTTTCGGCAACAGTTGTTCCTAGGCCAACCATTGTTAAATATATCATACTCTCAAACATAAATTGTTTTACTTCTAAATTAAAAAATAAATTTGAAATAAAAGCAATTCCACACAAAATAAAAGATAAAAAAGTTATAACCCTTTTACTACTTAATGTTCCATTGTGACCATCGAGCAATAAACCGTGTAACATTTAAATTTCCGGTTGTGGTGCTGGTGCTGGTGCTGGTTTTCCACCATAACCAACAATAACTTGTTGTGTTGTTGTTTGTGGTGCTGTGTAATTTCCAGGAACAACAATCAATGATGGTTCAATTTTTTGTGGTGGTGGAGCAGTCATTGCCTTTTTCGTTGCCTCAAAATTTTCATTGGCCAACTTTTGTGCAGCTAACATTGCTTCTTGATCTTCCTTCTTTGTTCCTGCCAACATGATACCTGATAGTGTACCAGTTAAGAACGTAGCAATAGGCACAATCAACTCAAAGAACTTCTGATCGATTGGACTAATAGCGTTCAATGGTTGTGTCACGAAGATTAAAGAGTACAACACTACAAACACAATACCAAATAGTGTTAGTGTTAAACAAACACCAATGAAAAACTTTAGACGAGCCATTAACTGCTCTTCTGTGTAGATAAAATTATTTTCCACAGTTAACTCCTTGAACATTTCTAGCAATTTCATTTTTATTGAGGTCATCTTTCGGTGGTCCTAACCTTGGGTCACGTTGCCCCTTAAAGACATGTTCAGGGCAAGTCCTAGTCACATCACATTGAGGAAATTTACACATATCCTTATCCCAGTTTGTTGGGTCTTGGCAAGGATAGCGAAACTTATCACCACTGACAACTGCCAGTGTTAATGGTAATAATAAAAGAAGTAATAACCACTTTACTAACTTACGATCATTCATTAGTGTGCTCCCATTACGTGTAAAGCGTGTTCGTAATGTTTGATTCGATCTTCAAGTCCAATAGTGCCACCATTGATACGCTTAGTTAATGTAAGAATGTCGCCTTTATCTGCCCACTGATTTAAATTATTAGTTTCCCAGAACCAACAGGCAGACTGAGCAGCACCTTCAAATGTTCCCATGTATTCTGCCGCTTCTTCAACAGATATACCTAATGATCCAGCAAAAAAAGTATAATTATCTTTTCCTGTCAA
>Ga0222713_10003120_pt1 | contig 17341 bp, 17 predicted proteins | sample C33_649DmetaG_FD_165061 | JGI IMG/M metagenome (GOLD analysis project Ga0222713, IMG submission 165061) | Estuarine water microbial communities from San Francisco Bay, California, United States - C33_649D | ecosystem: Environmental > Aquatic > Marine > Unclassified | place: USA: California...
CTTTTCAGCTGGTTTTTGAGCTGGCTTTTCAGCTGGCTTTTCAGCTGGCTTTTCAGCTGGCTTTTCAGCTGGCTTTTCAGCTGGCTTTTCAGCTGGTTTTTGAGCTGGCTTTTCAGCTGGTTTTTGAGCTGGCTTTTCAGCTGGTTTTTGAGCTGGCTTTTCTTTTTTCTTGGGTAGTTTTTTCTGCGGCACTCTTTTAACTGTCAGTGCTTTTAACAACTCTTTATGTTGTTTTTCTTGCCGGCGCTCTTCACTTTTTTGTTCCTTCAACCTATCTTTATCATCAGTCTTTCTTCTCTCGTCCCTAGACACCAACAATTTTTGTATGCCAGACAAGATTTCAACACTAGAAGAATTTTTGCCAATATTATCCCCCTCCTGTTTTCCTTTAAACAGGCTAAACATTTTACTAAAAATTCCTTTGCCCTTATCGGATACTTCTGGCATTTATTTTCTCATTCGTTCTTTTAGTTTTCTATTTTCTTCTTCCAAATATTGAATCAACATTGTTACATAAACATCTCTTTCCCAAGGTATCATGTTTTCAAGTTCTGTCAGACTATATTTGTGGTGTTGCATCAATCCAAAATTAGTCTTAAAGTAATTTTTTAAATCATCATAACAAATTAAAATGCGAAAAAACTTTCAAGTCCCTCCACATCCATACTATGATTAAATCCACATTTAGAACAAGTCATATCAATTTTCTTTTTCAACTTTGGTAAATTTGTGAAAAACTTTTCAATTTTTTCAAACTGTGTTTGACTTAATTGTTCAATAAATTCTATCAATTCTTCTTTTGTGGACTCTTTTGCATAATAAAACTGTTCACCATCGTAAATATATTCGATGGAACTTGCAATCATATTAAAAGTAACATCAGTAATATTTTCTATATTAACAGAATCTTTAATAATACCAAACTTAGGATATCCCATCTTAATAATGATTTTATCGGTCAACTGAATTTCAGGATCGACCCTTTCTTCCCACTCTGGTTTAATATCCCTCAAATCAACTTTTGTGTCCATGATATTACCACATTCTTTATCGTCCACCTCATTGTTGCATCGGTATTTGGATTCCACAATTTCACCAACGGATTTTGACCTGAGATTGATGAAGTAATATTCAATGTCGATGATAGGCAGATCGTCCATATTAATTCCTGGTGTCAAGGTACATACATCCAATATCTCTCTGACATTGTACTGTATGGTTTCCGCATCACCAGATTCCATAGCCATCATAAGGTTTTTCTGTTCCTTGACCAAAAATGGTCGGTATTTAATTTTCTTTCCAGAAAGTGGCAATTCAAGTTCGTATGTTGGCACTTCAAGTTTAGGTAAAGCCATAATATCTCCTCAATTTAAATAATAAAAGTTCTATTGAACCATCTTGTATAAGCAAAAGTAACAGTTAATTTGTGATAACTATCGGCAGACCAATCCAAATCCATTTGATTTGTGGAAATTGGATAACATTCATAGAAATCTGCCGAATAAATTATTTTATTTTGTGTGTCGTACTGATTTACTGTAACATAAGTTGAATAATCAGCTTTGTATTTGAAGTTGTTTGTACGAGCAGGATTAATATATTCCAACCAAGAATCAAATATGTATTTCTGATTCATATCAGAATCAACAATAAATGTTAGGTCAAGGTCGTTATATGTTGTTAAATATGGAAATTTCTCAACAGGACCATATGTTTTTTGTTCCGTTGTTGCTAATGTTCGACTAGGTAATTGTGCAGCCTCACAACTATATTTTAATGTTTTTCCTGGACTATCTTGGTTTAAAAAGATAGACAATCCAGGAGGAACAATAATATTGACATCGAATCTATTTGGTCTTGCGAGCTCATTTTTAAAATTTGCTCTAAATTCTGAAATGCTTCCTGCCATTATGAGTTCCTTATTTGTTCTACTGATTCTTGCCAAACAGTTTTAACTGGTTGTTTTTTAAATTGTTGTATCGGCAAATACAATGCAACATCCCATTCCTGTGGTTCAACAGCCAAAATTCTAGATTTTACGTGACTATACAAGTATTTTTTAATGCATGGTCTAAATTCTCTATATCTTGAAGAAGAATCTAGTATTGGATATGTAATTCTTATTCTTTTTATTTCGTCCTCATCATTATACAGCGCCAAAGGCAATAATTTCCTCATAAAATTAATTCTGTATCTAAGTGGCAAATAATGAAAATTCAAACCAATAAAACCATCATTTTCTCTTTTCAAAGGCATAACCAGTGGGAATCTATCATAATAAGGAAGTTCATTTTTTGTTTTCGGATCGTAGTAAAAGTAATACAATCCACCCATCAAAAACTTTTGCCTGTCTGAGGCTTTAACAAATCTGTTTGTCTCTTTTGTTAAAGGCCTGATAAGATTTACTGGACTTCCTAAATTTTGTATTCTTTTCATCAACCAATTGAGTGATTCTCGACTCATTGTTGAATATTGAGCCGTTATCTTTTCATCAGTCAGTTTTGTGAGTATAGAGGGTTTTGTAGCCATTACAATATTTATGTTATAGTCCTAAGTGGTCTTCCGTAATCACTTTGAATTCCCAACCACGATCTTTGCAATATTCTATTGCTGATTTCCACTTTGCTTGGTTGACACCCCAAGTTGCAACCTCGGCAATATATTGTTTTGTTATTCTTTTCTTTTTTTCTGGTGGTTGGGTTTGTTTCTTTGGTTTTACTTCCAACATCATTGTCTTAGTTTTACCATCTTGGGTTTTGACCTTGACAATAAAATCTGGAAAATACCTATGCCACGCACTATCAACAGGAGAATAGTATGGAATTGCAATTTCCTCTGATGCCCATGCAATAATGTTTGGATTTCTGTCGAGCCAAGTCATCACTCTCGCTTCCCAACTTGAGCGATATATGATTTTATTTGGATCTCCTGCGTATTTTTTAGGATTTTTGGGTCTGAATGTTCCGGAATAAGCCATAAATAATATATATCTTCTTTTTTGGAAAAGCCAATGGCAATATCAATAAAACAAAATTACGGCGAAAACAACAATCCAGCCAACAGTCCTTATTCTGGACCATTAGCTTCTTTGTACGAAAACCGTTATACCTACGATGCACTAAGATATCCCAGAGATTTAGGATCTGATTATAGGGGTCATATCGTAAAATTTGATATCTATGATGTTAAACCATTGGATATAAAGGAAGTACAAAATCTTGCTACAAAATATGTTGTCAACCCGGCTGAGAAAGCATGGGAAAAAGCAGGAAAAATTTATGACGAATCAATTGCAATAGCTAAAGAAGCAATTAGCGATCCTGCTGGTACAGCTCAACGAGTAAAAGACCAAGCTTTATCTGGAGCTAAAAATGTATATGATGCAGCTACAGGAGCTTTTGGAGATGTTACTGGTAGATTAAGTGATTTTGGACAAAAAATTAGTGAAGCTACCGGTGGAAAATTACAAATTGAACCAAGAAACGAAAGTATTTCAAAAAGTATTTCATTATATATGCCAGATTCAGTAAATTTTAGTTACAACTCGTCATATGGAAATTTAAGTTTAGCTGAAGCTGCCGGATCTATACCATTGGTTGGAAAAATAGCTCAAGCTGTAACTGGTGGTATAGGACAAGGAGGAAATCCATTATTAAGGTTGGGTTTAAATGCCGCTGGTTATGTTTTTAATCCACAACAGCAACTAATGTTTGAAGGTATAGATTTTAGGACATATCAAATGTCTTTCACTTTCACTCCTTACTCGGCACAAGAATCTGAAAACATCAAAAAAATTATAAAAACTTTTAGAGAATATGCTGCACCCACAATAGTTGGTGCCGCAGCAGGTTTTTTCTTTAATCCTCCTGGAATGTTTGATGTTTCTTTCTTATTTAACGGTAAGACCAACGAGAACTTAAATAAAATCAAAAAAAGTGTGATTGAATCTATTGATGTTAATTACACACCAAACGGATGGGCTGCACACGAAAATGGTGCACCAGTACAAACAACTTTAACAATGTCATTTAAAGAAATGTTCCTGGTAGATAGAATACAAATAAGAGACGGTTATTAAAATGAAATATTTTCAAAAATTACCTAAAGTTTTAACAACAGACAAAAAAGGTGTTTCTAAACTTTATACAAATATTATGGCTCGAGCCAGTATAATGGATGATCTATTTAATACTCCTTTGTTATTTTATTCTTACGACATACAAAATGATGATACTCCAGAAATTGTTGCAGAAAAATTTTATGGCAATAGTTACAGATATTGGATAGTGTTGTTATCAAATAATATTATAGATCCACAATGGGATTGGCCACTAAATTCTGAGGTTTTCAACAAATACATTTCAGACAAATATCAAGATTTTGATCCATATACAACAATTTATGAATATCAAAAAATAATAACAAAATACGATTCTTTATCTCAAACAACAGATGTTGAAAAACAAGTTATTGACCAAAACACTTTTGATTATTTAACAGAATCAACAACAGAATACACATTTCCTTCAACCACAACAACGGTATCAATCACAAAAAATTCAAAAACTTATTTTGAATATGAACTTGAAAAAAACGAAGCAAAAAGAAATATTAAATTATTAAAAAAAGAGTATGCTCCTCAAATTGAAAATGAATTAAAGAGATTGATGGAACAATAATGGAAGAACAAAACAATAGTTTAACCGAATCTCCAGCAGAAGGGGCTTTTTATTCCCAAGATGGTAGCATTGACGAAATGGAAATTGTCACTGTTACTGGACAAAAGATCGATGTTAAAAAAATATTACTTGAATTTTCTTATTATGAAGATATTTTTAGTTTTGTGGTTTCTGGTTATATCATTCTAAGAGATGGTTTAGGACTAATAGAAAAGTTAGAATTGACGGGCAAAGAATTTATCAATATTACTTTTGGAAAAGCAAAAGGACTGCCAGATAGATTGAACAACACATCAACATTCAGAATATATGCAATACCAAAAAGAACACCTGGTGGTGACAATTCATCTGAAGAATTTATAAAATTGTATTTTTGTTCCGAAGAATTGATGTTGTCGGAACAAACCAAAATAACAAAATCTTATTCCGGCAAAGCAATATACGAGATTGTTCAGGATGTTTTATTGAACAATTTAAAAGTTAAATCAGAAAAAGTGTATATTGAACCAACATATGGATTATATGATTTCAACGTCAACACATTAAAACCATTTGAAACTATCAGTTGGGTTTCTTGTTATGCCAAACCAGCATCAGACAATACAATTGGTGCTGATATGTTATTATATGAGACAAAAACTGGTTTTAATTTTAGATCCATAAGTTCTTTAATGAAACAACCTGTGTTTAATACATATACGTATCAACCGAAAAATTTACAACAAAGTGATTTTGCAAATCAATTAACAACAGTTTTGGATTATGAATTTATAAAATCATTTAATTCTTTGGAAGATATAAACTCTGGAACATTTGCAAATCGTCTGATTTCTTTAGATCCATTAAATAGAACAGTAAAAGTAACTAATTTTGATTATGCAAAATATCTGGGTCAGACAGGAGGCACAAGTTCCTTAGCTACAGCGCCAAATAGACTTGGAAAAACACAAAACCAATCATATTTGGGTACATTGAAAATGGCTGTTGGTAATTCTGGCCAAAAACAAAAAGAATATGTACAAGAAGGATTAGATTCTTTGGCAAATGATATATATCTAGAAACATTTGTTCCTAACAGAACAGCACAACTCTCTCTTGCAACATATACAAGAGTTAAAATAAGGATTCCAGGAGATTCCACAATCACTGTAGGAAAAACAATCAATTTCAATTTGGCTTCATTGTCTGCAAGTAATGGAGAAAAAACATTAGACATGTACAATTCAGGTAAATATTTGGTTGTTGCGGTGAGACATATCATACAATCTCAAGGAGCATTCCAAACAATTTTAGAAATTGCAAAAGATAAACCAAAAAATTCTTATAGGTCTATCGACAATAGCAATTTAAACTATAAAGAGGCGTCTGCTGAATGAGTTTTAATAATTTTTTAGGTAAAGATGGTTTTTATTGGTGGGTAGGAGTAATAGAAAACCGAATGGATCCTTTGGCATTGGGTAGGTGTCAAGTACGTATTTTTGGACACCATTTTGATGGAGACCCAGAAACCAAAATTAAAATACCCACAGAAGATTTACCATGGGCAACACCATTATATCCATGCAACACTGGAACCAAAACCTTTAGTGTTCCTGAATTAAACGACTGGGTTGTTGGTTTCTTTTTTGATGGACCATCAGGACAATTTCCTGTTATGATGGGTGTATTGCCTGGCTTTAATCCAACAGAAAACGACAAATCCAAATCTGCGGAGTGGTATGAATGAGTACAAAAGACTTTTCAGGTAATATTGGTGATTTTAATGTGGTAAATTTTAAAGTAGTTGAAAAATTTCCACCAAATTCACCTTTTGCAAAATTAATGCAAGAACCTGGTGTTCAAAACACACCATCTTTGGCCAGAGGCAATTTAAATAACTCTGCTATTCAACTAATGAATGGTAATTTAGCACATGCCTGTGATTTTAAGTTTATATTTAATGTTAACATAGATTTATTTACAGGACTAAACAATCCGGTAACAGCCATTCAAAAAGCAATGGCTTCTGCAAAAATGAAAGCAACAAATAGAATTAGAGGATTAGTCAAAGATGCAGCGCAAAATTTTAGAAAAGCTTTAGAGGCAATCGTCAAAGTTATGGGTTTTGATCCTTCCGGTCAAATTTCTTTCTATTTTTCTCTTGGTAAAGATATTTTAAGAAAGGTGAATGATGCAGTAGAATTTGTTGCAGAAAAAGTTGCAATGGTTATGGAATGGGTATATTTTGCACAACAAATACAAGAACTAATCAATTGGATAAAATCTCTTCCAAATTCAGCCAAAAACTTGATTATGGCGTGTCTTAACAGTTTTACGAATTCTATCAAAGCAATTGCCGATAACGTTAAATCCATTCCTGCACAAATAACCGCTGCAACAACTTCACAAATACAATCTATAGCAAACCAATTTTCTGAAGCAGCTTCAACAGTAGTGACAGAAACAAAAAACAGTTTAACTACAAATAATGCAAATTTACCATCATCAATTCTTCTTGCTATGACTGAACCTTCTTCAGCAAATACAGTCAGTTTGGCAGAATCTTTAGGTCCAGGAGAAGAAGTATTAAATGAATATGGACAACCGATAGATAAAGAGAAATTGAAAGGTGGACCGTGACAACAGAAAAACCAGATTTCGTAACCACTTGGATAGAACCTGAATCGGCTGCAAATACAAATTTTCAGCCTGTATATCCGTACAATAATGTAACACAGACAAGAGGTGGTCATTCGTTTGAAATGGATGATACACCAACTAGAGAACGTATACGCCTACAACACGGTAAAGGCACATTTTTTGAAATGCATCCAAATGGAGACCAAGTCACAAAGATTTTGGGTAATGGTTACACAATTATTTTGGGTGACCATAATATTGCAATTGGTATTGATGATGGCCAAAATGCAAAAAAATTAAATATCACAGTATATGGTGATGTTAACATGCATGTCACAGGCAACAAGACAGAACAAGTTGATGGAAATGTCGAACAATATGTAAAAGGCAATTACACACAGACCGTGGAAGGAATACACACAGTTTCTTCTTTTGGAAACATGGAAATAAATGCTGGGGCATCATTGTTAGGTAAATTGACAGTTAATGTTCCAGATCATGTTCGTATAAACGGTGACTTGGCCACAACAGGCGAATTAAAATCACAAAAAATAACATCGGAGACAAGGGTTGATGCAGGAACAGGCATTTCAGCAGGTTCTTTAGGATTTGTCACACTAACTGGTGGTTTGTCTGTTGGTGTTCCTATTGCTCCTCCATTACAAATAATTTCGACAGGAGCAATCACATCACTCACTAGTGTAAATGCTCCTTTGGGTGTTTTTGGTATAAACCAAGGAATTTTAAGTTTTGATGTTGTTAATCAATTGATAAGAAAGTCACATACACACATGTCACCTAAAGGAATAACATCTCCTCCATTAAATTCTGAGGTTTCACAATGAGTGCAAACAGCATATACGAAATATTGAATTTTCCTTCGAATGATCCGTTTGTTTCTGCGGCTGTACAACCATTTTCTGCAAATGTTCAATATCAGATGAATTTGATGCCAAGTTTGGTCACAACATGGCAACAAAACGATATTGCGACAAGTAATACTAATGGTTATTTTCAAAATCCGGCTGCAAGTATTACACAAAATTTGTTGACAGCATCAAGCAACATAATAAATTTAACAGAAGATTTTTATGGTGGGAATTCAGAAGCAATCACAACACTTTTAAACAATTCACTATCAATTGCAAACAATATTGTTAGTAACACAGGAAATAACTTTTTATACCACACCAATAGATTGTCAAATGTTGTTGATTTGGATGAAAATGTTGATCTGCCGCACTATCAGACAGTTATTGGTTTTGGAAAATTGTTGACATATATTGTAAACAAGACAGACGGAGTACAAAATAACTCAATTTTAATTGGTGGATTTAGTAGTATTTTAGCTGCAAACTCATTTAGTGCTAATGTAAGTAACACAATTTATTGGGTAAATCAATTTCCAGACACATTATATCAAGATGAACTAGGAAACACATATTCCAGTATGTCTTTGAGTAACGCACAATCCATGTATACCACTCTTTCTTCAATAAACAATGAGATGTGGAACAGGAGACAGCAGGACATTGGTTTTTTCAACAATACAAGATCCGTGATAGAAAGATACAATAACGTAAGTCAATTTAATAATATTGGTCAAACGGAAACAGACTTGATTATGAATCACATAGGTACAGATAAAATAAAAAGCAGATTAAATTCCTAAAATTCGAATTTTTTCGTTCCGGCCCCTAAATTTTTCAGAGACAGTTCAGGATTCCAAAAAAGCGTTTTACTCCTACGATAAATATAAGATGGCAAATTTAACTAAACTTTATTCAGATATAGATTTTACTTTCACCCGTAAGCCGGTGACGAATGATGTTGCTCTCAGTTATGATTCTCAGGCTGTCATTCGTTCTGTTAGAAATTTATTGCAAACTAGACATTATGAAAGACCTTTTAACCCAGATTTAGGTTCAAACATGGATGCAATGCTTTTTGAACCCATTTCAATGTTAACAGCATCATCCATTGAGTCCGAAATATCAAATACAATTAAAAACTATGAACCTAGGGTAATTTTACAAAAAGTTGAAGTTATTCCTACTCCTGAACAAAATGCGTATGAAGCGACATTATCATTTTTCTTGGAAAATTCTTCATCACCAACATCAATAACACTCCTTTTAGAGAGAAACAGATAAAATGGCTGGTTCTAATACAAATATTCAAATTACTGACCTTGATTTTGATTCGATCAAAACAAATTTCATAAACTATTTAAAGTCACAGGATGTATTAAAAGACTATAACTATGATGGTTCTGCACTTTCGGTTTTATTAGATGTTTTGGCATATAACACACAATATAATGCATATTATTTGAATATGGTTGCAAATGAAATGTTTTTAGATTCTGCTTTACAAAGAGATTCTGTTATTTCATTAGCAAAATTATTAAATTACACACCAAAATCTGCAACAGCACCAGAAGCCATAGTCAATGTAGTTGTAAATCAAGTAACAAATGATGCTTCTTTAACTTTACCAAAATATACAACATTCTTATCGGAAGCAATTGATGGTGTGAATTATACTTTCGTCAACGATGAGACTGTTGTGGTGGATGTGGTAAACAATACAGCAACATTCAATAACCTTAAAATAAAACAAGGAACACCAGCCGGAATGTCATATGTGGTGGATTCAACACAGAATCCAAAATATACATTCAAAATACCAGAAATTAATGTTGATACTAACACACTTTCCGTAACAGTACAAGAAACCTCGACCAACACATCATTCCAAGTATATAATAAAGCAACAAGTTTCTTGAGTGTTGATGGTGATTCTTTGGTTTATTTTCTACAAGAAGGTCCTGGTGGATACTATGAAATTAATTTTGGAAACAATGTTCTCGGTAAAAAATTATCTGATGGAAATATAGTTCGACTGTCATATCTAACAACATTGGGAACATCTTCATATGGTGCGAACAGTTTTGTTTCTATGAATAATATTGGAGGTTACTCAAACATTGTGGTTTCTCCAGTATCTGCATCAAGTACAGGTTCAGCCAAAGAAAGCCTAAGTTCAATTAAATTCCAAGCTCCAAAATCATATGCAGCACAGGGTCGTGCAGTAACAAAAGAAGATTATATTACTGCAATACAACAAAACAATTTAGGATTCACATTTGATTCAGTAAATGTTTGGGGTGGCCAAGAAAATGATCCTCCAATTTATGGTCAAGTTTTTATTAGTGCAAAACCAAATGGTGGATACACATTTACAGCAACACAAAAACAAAGATTGGTGGATTCTGTTATAAAACCACTATCTGTGATGACGGTACAACCAACATTTGTTGATCCGGATTATACTTACATACAAATTACAGCAAATGTTGTATATGATCCAAAACGAACAAATTTGACCGCTGGTGATTTAAAATCTTTGATTAAATCCACTCTAATGTCTTATTCAGCAAAAACATTGAACACATTTAATTCAACATTTTCTACAACGGATTACAGTGAAGTTATAAAAAATACAGATCCGTCCATTATAACAAATGAAATTAATATACAAGTACAAAAGAAAATATTTCCAATTTTAACTGGTGCAACAACATATAAATTACATTACGGTGTAGGATTAAAAAGAGGTTTGTTTCTAAGTGGTATTAATAGTTCACCATCAATTAAGGTTAGAGATCCTGTAACACCAAGTGTTATTATTGACAGTTTATTTGTTGAAGAAGTTCCACAAGCAACAGGTGGTGTGTCTAGTATATCAATGATTAATCCTGGATTTGGTTATCAATCAACACCAACAGTTAAAATTTTAGGTGATGGAACTGGTGCAACAGCAGAAGCCGTTCTCAGTATAAATGGAACAATTAGACAAATAAATGTAACAAATAAAGGTTCAAATTATACTAGTGCTATTGTTGAAATTGTTCCAGCATCAAACGACACAACAGGTCAGTTGGCATCAGCTATTGTGACTCTTGAGGGTCGTTATGGAACTTTAAGAACATATTACAATAATACACAAAATATAAAGAAAATATTTAACGCAACAGCAGGAACAGTAGATTATAATATGGGTGTTGTAACTTTGGATTCCTTTAATCCTTTTGATGTGAACAACCAATTGGGTCAATTGACTATAACTGCTAATCCGGCAACAACAATGTTATCTTCTTCCTATAATAGAATTATAACGGTTGATCCATTCGATCCAACATCTATTATAGTCAATGTTACAGCTAGACAGACATAACTTATATGTTAACTGAAAATAAAAAAACTTCACTTTCGGTTCGGTCTCAACTTCCTGGATTTATAAGAGATAATCCAGATTATAACAATTTTGTATTGTTTTTGGAAGCTTATTATGAATGGTTGGAACAAGACAACAATGTATTAAGTAAATCTAAAAATTTACTTTCATATAAAGATATTGATAAAACAACAAGTGAATTTTTGGATTATTTTAAAAATGATTTTTTACCTATATTTCCAAAAGAATCTTTAATCAGCCAAGAGATGGCAATAAAGTGTGCCAGAGAACTATATCAAAATAAAGGTGTTCCGGCCGCATATAAATTTCTTTTTAAAATCCTATACAATTCCGATTTTGAATATTTTTATACAAAAGATGTTGTTTTAAAACCATCTGATGGTGTGTGGTATGTTTCAAAAAGTATCAAGTTATCAACAACAGATACAAATTTTTTAAAAGTAAATAATTATAGACTGTTCGGTGAAACATCAAAAACACTCGCCACAATAGAAAATGCCGTTTTAAACGGCAACAAAACGGATATTTACATTTCAGACATCACAAGAACATTTGAATCGGGTGAAACAATACGAGTTGTTGATGTTAATAATCAAGATGTTTTATTTGATGGTCAACCACTAAAAGCTAAAATTATTGGCCAAGTTAATCAAATAAAAATAGATCCTCTACGCAGAGGTTTGTTATACGAAACAGGTGATCCAGTAATTGTTTATGGAGGATTAAATCCAAACACCGCTAATCCTGTTGGTGCAACCGCAGAAGTTGGTGAAACAACATCCGGATCAATTGAACGAATCAATGTTGTTGATGGTGGTTTTGGTTATACTATAGAAAATACATTGATAACAATAGATGATGCTCCAGGAGCCTTGGCTTCTGTTGGCTCTATTGATCCGAATCCAAGTTATTCAGCAAATGTTAATTTCATACCATTGGATGTTATTGCAGCAAAACAAGATGTTGTTTTGAATGAATCTTATTATAATTTTTCTCATATGGCTTCAGCAAATGCTAACACAAAAATTGTTGATGCATTAAATTTTAGAACAATATTTACCAATCCAATTTCTTCTGTGTTTGTAAACAATGGCGGCGGAGGATTAAGAAAAGTTCCAAAAGTTTCTGCTGAATCTACATATTCATCGGAAACTGGTGTGCTCTCAAACTTGGCCGACTTGGGAATTTTAGCACCAATACAAATACTTGATGGTGGCCACGGATATCAAGTAAATGATACCATAACTTTCACTGGAGGAACTGGTTTAGGAGCATATGCAAATGTGACCTCAGTCACATCCAATGGATCGATAACAAGAATAGAATATGTTAATAGTCCAGAAACCAATAAGTATCCAAAGGGTGGATTAGGGTATAAATTAAAGTTTTTACCAGGTGTCACAGTACAATCATCAAATGTTTTGGCTGCAAATGCATCAATATATGTTCCTGGAATTTTAGGATCAGGAGCAGATTTTTCTGTCATAACAGATAGAACAGGCGCGGTCACGACAATTAATATATTGAATGCCGGTGAAGATTATGTTTCGGCTCCAAACATTTCCCTAAAAGTTCAAGATATTGCCGTTTCAAATGTATACATAACAAATTTGCCACGTAAAGATGATATAATATATCAAGGCACAGATGTAAACACAGCAACATATAGAGCAACTGTCAATTCTGTTTCACTTTTAATTCCAAACGAATATCCAGCACAATCAATATGGAATTTAAGGGTTTTTGAATATTCCTCAAAACCAAACACATCATTGCAATTAACTATTGATAGAAATATCAATATGATTCCTGCAAACACCAACATTAATAACTCATATAATAAGTGGGGATATAGAACATACGGTGATGGCGGAGCAAAAGGAAAATCAACCTTCTTAAACGGCCTATCTTTTGGACAAGGACAATATTTAAGTACCAAAGGACATCCAAGTTCTTATGATGTTTTGCAAAGTGAAATCTATAATAATTACACATACATTATTACAGTAGAAAAAGAAATAGAAAAATATCGTGACATTTTAATGAATCTATTACATCCAACAGGAATGAAAGTTCTGGGTAGATATGCATTAAAATCAAATGCAAACTTCTCGTTGGGTGGACACACAGCAGTTTACCAAGCACATCCATTAAGTTATTATACTGGTTATACAGGGTCACATGCACACATTTATACCGACTTTGAAAATAAAAGTAATAATATAATTTATTTTGATGGTTTGTCCGGTGCAAATTTAGAAAATTTTATTTTTGAAAATGAAAGTATTATTTCTATTAAAAATAAAGGTATTGAAATTCGTTCTGAAGTTTTATCCGTCAATTCAATCAGTAACAACATAACAATTTCAAGTAATGTTTGGTTAACATATTCAAATGTTGCTGTTGTTTCTGGCCAAGAATCCAGTAACGTAATAAATATTACGGATCTTATAACAGATTCTTATAATGTAATAAACAATGGAATTTATAGCAATAAAAATTATCCTTTACGGGACATAATTTATGTTGGTGACACCATCTTGGTTGACAATAACACAAGCAAATTGGTGTCTGCGATTGATTATGCAAATGGTACAATTATACTTTCAACAAATTTAACATCGAATGTTTCGAATTCTTATTTGTCCGTCAACAGAACATTTTCAGCAAACAGTTCACCAAATAGTGACCAAATTCATATTTACGGTCCAATCGGTCAAGTTTATATTCCATTACTGTTAACAGAAGATGGACAAGAGTTAATTACGGAAAGTGGCGACACACTTATACTGGGGTAAACAATGTCAACAATTAAAATAACACAATTAAATGAAAAAGTTTCTTTGGATGCAAATACAGCCAACACCATTTTACTTGGTGTTGATTTGCCCTCGACATCCACGGTTAAATTTACGTTAGGAAACTTAATTTCCAGAATATATTCTGCAACAGGAGTCGATACAATATCGAATTCTTCTTTTGTCCAAGCCAATGCTGCCTTTGTACAGGCTAATACTCCTAGTGTAACAGCAAATGCATCCTTTGTCCAAGCCAATGCAGCCTTCATACAAGCCAATACTCCTAGTGTAACAGCAAATGCATCCTTTGTCCAAGCCAATGCAGCCTTCATACAAGCCAATACTCCTAGTGTAACAGCCAATGCATCCTTTGTCCAAGCCAATGCAGCCTTCATACAAGCCAATACTCCTAGTGTAACAGCCAATGCTGCCTTCGTACAAGCCAATGCTGCCTTTGTACAAGCTAATACTCCTAGTGTAACAGCCAATGCTGCCTTCGTACAAGCCAATGCTGCCTTTGTACAGGCTAATACTCCTAGTGTAACAGCCAATGCTGCCTTCGTACAAGCCAATTCAGCTTTCAATAAGGCAAACAATGCACTTGCAAATACTTCCGGAACATTTGGTGGAAATCTAACAATTTCTGGAAAAGTTGATGTTAATGGTACAATGATTTTGGCAAACAGTAATTTTGCCTCGACCGAAGCTGCATTAAGAGTTTCAGCAACCAGCACAGTTGCAACACCATCAAATGACGGATATATGTTACATATTTCCGGTAAAGAAGGCGTCACTACCAGAATTGTTGCAGATTCTTATGGCACAGGTGCCTATTCTTTATATGCTGGACGTTCAGCCAGAGGAACATTATCTTCTCCTTCCGCATTACAAGCCAACGATGTTATAGCCAGAATATCAAGCAATGGTTACGGAACAACAAAATACCAACCAATTGGTGTTGCAAGAATTGATTTTGTTGCCGATGAAAATTTTACAGATGCAAACACAGGGTCAAGAATAGAATTTTATAATTGTCCACACGGTTCAAACACACTTAATAAAATTGCATCTTTCAATGGAAATACTGTTATATTTTCGGGAGCAGTTAATCCACAAAAAGGTTTTATATATTCACCAAATGTTCAACCAACAACAATTGTACAAACAATAGATTTTGCAAGAGACAATTTACTAAAAATTGATGTGAATGACAACGCAACAATCACATTGCAAAATTATGTTCAAGGTAAAGTTGTTGAACTTTGGATCACAAACTCAGCCGGTCAAAACAAAACAATCACACACGGTTGTTTATCAAATAATTCAACAACCCACGCAACAACATTCACTATTGTTTCTTCAGGCTGCGCTTTCGTTAGATATTTTAGTATTGGAACCGATCAGGCAAACACATTCTGTTCTATTGTTGCTTAATAAATAAATTACTATGTCAAATAAAATAAAAATAACACCAGGCGCAAAACTAACCCAAGTTAGTCAAACATATTATTCTCCTGCGGCTGTGGTTCCTCCAAATTTCACCGTTCCTATTGGATCCACTTATTGTTTTTTATCTAAGGTGGATCCATGGTCGAACGAAAATGACCCGGAAATGCCAATGGTGGATGTGAAAAACCAAAAGCAAATATTTAAAAATATGTTTGCCGTAAAACAAGTTAGAACCGGAGACATATCTCCAGTAATTGAGAGGATAGATTGGATTGAAAATACAACATATTCTTTTTATAGGGATGATGTTGATATGATTGAGAAAGACCAAAACGGAAATTTGGTAAACTATTTTTATGTCAAAAACAAATACGACCAAGTTTTCAAATGTCTTTGGAATAACAATGGTGAACCTTCTACAATAGAACCTTATTTTGAACCAGGAACATATAACAATAACAATCTTTTCTTGGGTGGCGACGGATACAAATGGAAATACATGTATACGATAGACAATGGTTCAAAAATAAAGTTCATGGACTCCCAATGGATTCCGGTACCATTAAAACGGGCACCAAATCCATTGGTTTCTAATGCAGGATCCGGCAACATCGATGTTATACATTTATATAATGGTGGTTCGGGTTATGATCCCGCCAATGCAATTGTTTATGTAACAATAACAGGTGATGGCCACGAAGCAACTGCATCCGCAAACGTTATCAATGGAACAATCTCGGATATAATTGTAACTTCCACCGGACACGATTACTCTTACGCAAATGTAATAGTACAATCAACAATAGGTGAGGGTGTGGTTGCATATGCAAACACTTCTCCTGTGGGCGGACATGGATTCGATCCAGCTTCCGAATTGGGTTGTGATCATGTAATGTATTCTGTTGAATTTAATGGTGATGAAAATGGTGAAATACCAACCGAAATAGATTTTCATCAGATTGGTTTATTAATTAATCCAACATCTTCGATCAACTCACCAAGCACAGCAAATGGTGCGATTTATAGAACCACAACAGATGTTATTTTGGCACCAGGATTTGGTTTATATTCGAATGATGAAATTGTATATCAAGGAACATCATTGGATAACGCAACATTTACTGCTAGGGTGTTGTACTTTAATGCAACAAATAATGTTTTAAAATTAATAAATATCACAGGTGATTACAAATTAAACGGATCTCTATTTGGAAGTAGTTCCGGAACAACAAGAACACTATTGTCTGTAAGTCCTCCAACATTTACGGTTTTCTCTGGTTATCTGGCTTATATTGAGAACAGAACCGGAGTACAAAGAAGTACAGACGGAATAGAACAATTCAGATTGGTTTTAGGATATTAAAGGAAAAAAATGTTAAATTTTAATGTAGAACCTTACTATGATGACTTTGATCCGTCAAAGAACTTTCATCGTATTCTTTATAAACCTGGTGCTGCTGTTCAGGCTCGTGAACTAACACAATCACAAACAATTTTACAGAGCCAAATTTCCAAATTTGCAGACCACATTTTTTC
>Ga0222713_10003123_pt1 | contig 17337 bp, 18 predicted proteins | sample C33_649DmetaG_FD_165061 | JGI IMG/M metagenome (GOLD analysis project Ga0222713, IMG submission 165061) | Estuarine water microbial communities from San Francisco Bay, California, United States - C33_649D | ecosystem: Environmental > Aquatic > Marine > Unclassified | place: USA: California...
GAAGGTGTTTTAGAAGCGAAGAAGAAGAAACAATAAATTTCATACTACATGAGTTATAGGTACCCTGCAAACCTACTCCAAAATTCCAATACTTTGGTGCCCTAAATAAAGCGATTAGACACCAACCGCTTTAATGTGAATCAGTTGTGGATTTGCGGTCTAAAACATGGCATAATTACGGCAAGTCTGTATATTTATCGTTCATGATAAAAAAATACCTCACTCCCGATCAGGCTTGGCAAAAAATTAAGCACTATTGTGCTTATCAAGAACGAAGCCACCAAGAAACCAAAGACCGGCTCTATGGTTATGGGCTATCCACCAAAGATGTTGAGGTATTACTTTCTAAACTCATTGAGGAAGACTATTTAAACGAAACCCGTTTTGCTACTTTGTTTGCCGGCGGTCATTTTAGAACCAAAAAATGGGGGCGTGTAAAAATCGCTTATGAGCTTAAGCAAAAAAGGGTGAGCGCGTATAATATTAAAGCAGGATTAGCCACAATCGAAGAGGAAGCATACGAACAAACAATACATAAATTAGCCACTGATAAATGGGAGAAGTGCAAGAAAGAAGTAGGCTACGCCAGACAAGCAAAAGTATTGCAGTACCTAGTGAGCCGTGGCTTTGAGTCCGGACCGGTGCAGGCTGCCATTGCCAAAATAAAAGCAGGCCTTCAATAAAATTCTTACATTGCAACATGGGTAATTTACACATCAGCCTCATACAAACCGATCTTTTTTGGGAAGACAAGTTTAGAAACCTGGAGATGCTCGAAAAAAAGATAGCAGCAACAGAAGCGGCTACTCAAATAGTTGTATTACCCGAAATGTTTACCACTGGTTTTACCATGCAGCCAAAACTATTTGCCGAAACCATGGAAGGCCCTACCGTTGAATGGATGGTCGAACAAGCTGCGCTTCATAAAATTATTTTAACAGGTAGTATCATTATTGAAGAGGATAATAAATTTTACAACCGCTTACTCTGGGTATTACCAAGTGGTCAAGTAGCTTATTATAACAAAAGACATTTATTTGCACTTGCAGGCGAAGACAAAGAATACACCCCAGGAAATAAAAGACTGATTGCACAAGTAAATGGATGGAAAATTTGTTTGCAAATTTGTTATGACCTACGTTTTCCAGTATGGGCCCGGAAACAAACGCCTGACGAATATGATCTACTCCTCTATGTAGCCAACTGGCCCGAAAGGCGCAACCATGCATGGAAAACCTTACTGTGCGCGCGCGCCATAGAAAACCAAACCTATGTGGTAGGCGTTAACAGGGTTGGAAAAGATGGACATCAAATAAACCACAGTGGTGACAGTATGATTGTTGATCCAATGGGACAAGTGCTCTATTACAAAGCTGATGACGAAGACACCGTGTACATGGAATTAGAAAAAAATGTAGTGCTTGAAGCTAGAGAAAAATTTCCTTTTGGACGCGACGCTGATTCTTTTACAATTGGGCTTTAAACCGAGTTAATTTATTACATCAATATTATTTCATGTCCGAATTATTATCTGCGAAGTCACTTTTTACCGGAAGCGAGTGGATAAACGAAACTGCCGTAGAAATAAAGGATGGAAAAATACTTTCCATATCAAAAGAGCATTATGATGCAAGTGCTGCCTTCCCCTATATTGTTCCCGCATTTATTGATTTGCAAATTTATGGTGCAGACCAAAAATTATTATCTGAATTTCCGGACGCTGATTGTATCCAAAAAATATACGCATACTGTTTAGCGGGCGGTGCTGCTTATTTTCAGCCCACTATTGCTTCACAATCTATGGAGGTAATATACAAAGCCATTGATGCCGTAAAGGCCTACACAACCAGTGGTGGCAAGGGTTGTATTGGGCTTCACATAGAAGGGCCATGGATTAATGTTGCTAAAAAAGGAGCACATAATGAAAACGTTATTCACAGTCCAAGTGTAGAAGAAGTGGAAGAAATATTAGCGTATGGATCTGGATATATTAGCATGATTACCCTTGCTCCCGAAATTTGTTCTAATGCAATTATTGATTGTGTCCAATCACACGGTATTGTTGTATCGGCGGGTCATAGCAATGCTAATTATGAAACAGCAACGCAGTTTTTTGACAACAATATTAAAGTAGCTACACATTTATTTAATGCCATGAGCTCATTTTTACACAGAGAACCGGGCATGGTGGGGGCAATTTTTAATCATCCACATGCCATGAGTAGCATTATTGTAGATGGCCATCATGTAAATTATAATGCAGTTAAAACAGCTAAAAAAATAATGGGTGAACGCCTATTTTGTATCACAGATGCTGTAACAAGTACAAGTACTGGTTTTTATAAACACGCACTGGTGGGAGATAAATATGAATCGGAGGGAACACTGAGCGGATCAGCACTTACGCAATTAAAATCGGTTCAAAATTTAGTAGCGCATGTGGGTGTTGATTTTGAAGAGGCCATTAAAATGTGCAGTGTTTATCCGGCGCGCGTGATACAAAAAAAAGAAATGAGTGGCTGTATACAAATAGGCGAAACTGCTGCGCTTATTTGTTTAACTGATAGCAAAGAGCTATTAAAAATAGTAGCTTCTTAATTTTTTTGCTGAATCATTTTTTTAACGGTTTCTAATTTAATATCAAAACCTTGTTTGATAGCATAAGAGCTAGGGTCTACACGTACATCTGGCATTACACCACCACCCTTATGCCTTGATTTATCCATTACTAATCGGTACAATGGAAGTCTAAATAATAGCTGTGAGTTAGGGAGTTTAATATTGGGTATCATTATGGCAGAATTACCATAATAGCCGCCGCCGGATTCTTCACCTACAATTGTTACATTTTTTTGCTTGATAAGCGGCGAAGTAAATAAGGTAGACGCAGAAAAAGTATAGCCGCCTTGTAATATATAAACGCTTCCGTCAAAATGATTTTTTGTGATGGGTTTGTAATAATGTTTTTCAAATCTTTTGAAATGAAATTTTCCATCCCCTTCTTTTTTTGAAATAACGGACTTAGCAAGTGCATAATATACAACATTAAAAAAATTAGATAAAGGTAGTTTGCTAATGCCCCTATTACTTGCTACAACACTATCCGCTATTTTAAATGCATGATCTGATATATATTGAGAAAGGCGTGTTGAGTTTTTGATATTACCGCCTCCATTTTCCCGTAAATCAACCACTAGATTTTTAACGCCGCTGGTATGTATCGTTCTAAAACTTTTACGTATAAATTTTCTAAGTCCTGATCCGGAAAAGCTGGTGACCCGCATAAATGCTGTGTTTGCGGATGAATCGATTAAGAGCGTCCACTTTTTGGGTGCTACAATTTTTGGGGCCTTAGGTTTGCTGATTGCAGTAGTAGTTGGTGAAGGGCTGTCTTTTTTAGGCTTTGGAGGTACAAACGCAGCTATACTTGATGTTTTTGAATTGCCTGCGCTATCGATATAAGAAATCTGATACACGCTATCTGCATCACCAAACCTAGCTTTATACCAACTCGAAAAATTGTTGGTAAGAACCTGACTTTTAAAATTAATGCTATTGCCATCGGTACTAATGATACGATACATACTATCTACAAGCGCGCTAACCGGAAACTGGTTGATTGCTGTAACAATCGTTCCTCTTTTGAGTACGCTATCCCTAGTATACATATTCCCAATCACAACCGCCGAATCTTTCCAAACTTTTAATTGTAATGGAAACTGTGGAAATCTGTAATTAGCATACTGCTTTGTAAGCTTTGGAGAAAAATGTACCGATGTATGACCACATTTAATATTTGCTAAATAACTAGCGACAACATTTTTAAATGCCCACACCGACAGAGAATCTTTAACAGAAGCAAGGGCGCTGGAAAAATAAAAATCCATACTATCTTTTGGCGTATACCAATACATACTAGGATGGTTTTGTTCCAAAATTTTGTGCAAGGTTTGTAAATCCTTAATAAGCAGTGCTGGCGCTATTTTGGGAGCGTCTGCTAATTTTTTTTGCGCCACAGCATGCAAGCCCAAAAACAGGCAACAAAAAAATAAAACGGTTTTGTAACCAGTACAGGCACGCATAGTTTTAAATTAAAATTAGGCTTCTTTAAATGCCGTCCAACCCTGTGCCGTTATATCAAAAGTATTGCCGCCCTTGGTTAATAGTTTTGATCCTTCCATAATGTCAACGACGTAACCAATCACACTAATATCTTCGTTGAGTGTAATTTTATCGTGATCTTCTTGTTTAAGGGTAAAGAGTAGTTCATAATCTTCGCCGCCATTGAGTGCACATACTGTTGGATCTAGTCCAAACTTAAATGCCGCTTTTCTAGATTCGTCAGATATCGGAAGCTTTTCTTCGTAAATTCTACAACCAACAACGCTTTGTTTACAAAGGTGTAACACGTCGCTACTAATACCATCGCTCACGTCCATCATAGCAGTTGGTACAATATTATTTTCGGCAAAAAATGCAATGATTTCTTTGCGGGCCTCTGGTTTTAAAAGTCTTCCAACAATATAACTTTCGTTTTCTAAATCAGGTTGTACGCCCGGGTTTTCAAGATAAATCTTTTTTTCTCTTTCCATCAGCGTTAATCCTAAAAACGCACCACCCAAATCGCCAGACACACAAATTAAATCACCCACACTTGCGGTACTTCTTTTTACAAATTGATCCGGTGCTACTTCACCAATGGCTGTAACAGAAATTACAAATCCTTTTTGTGAAGAAGAAGTATCGCCACCCACTAAATCTACACCGTGTTTTTCACAAGCAATATGCACGCCTTCATAAAATTCGGTGATAGCTTCTACGCTAAAACGGTTACTGATTCCAATACTAATGGTGATTTGTGTTGGCTGCGCATTCATAGCATAAACGTCCGAAAGGTTTACCATCACTGCTTTATAGCCCAGATGCTTTAGCGGCGTATACATCAAATCAAAATGAATACCCTCTAATAATAAATCGGTAGTAACCACGGTTTGTTTTCCAAAATGATCTATCACGGCAGCATCATCGCCCACCGATAAAATAGTAGAAGCGTTATGCGTTTCAAAATTTTTAGTAAGATGTTCTATCAATCCAAATTCACCAAGGGTGGTGATTTCTGTTCTTTGTTCGCTCATATTTTATTTTTTATTGTACGGGTCCACCATTAATAATAGCTAATAACTCGTCATGAATATGTCCATTGGTGGCCAATAAATGTGGTTGATATACGGAGTAATCATTACCTGCATAATCAGTTACTTTTCCGCCCGCTTCTTGTACCATTAAAAAACCTGCTGCACTATCCCAGGCTTGTAGTTTATGTTCATAAAAACCATCAAATTTACCGGCTGCTACCCAGCACAAATCAATGGCGGCACTTCCTAATCTGCGCACAGGTATACCTTTTCTAATTAATTTTTCAAATACTTGTAATGGTCCATTGGGGGTATCCAAATAGGTGTACGGAAAGCCTGTTACGAGGCATGATTCAATGACTTTGTTTTTTTTGCTAACGCTAATTCTTTTATCGTTTACAAAAGCACCCTTTCCTTTTTCGGCAAAATAAAATTCTTGCATGATAGGGTTGTATACAGCGCCCATAATTATTTCGCCGGCTTTTTCGAGTCCTACACTTACGCAACAAATAGGAATACCATTTGCAAAATTTACAGTGCCATCAATAGGATCAATAATCCATTTGTATTCAGATGTGGTTATAATTTCACCGGTTTCTTCACTTAAAATAAAATGATCAGGAAAAGCAGCCTGAATGACACCAATAATGGCGCGTTCTGCTGCGTGATCGGCCTCAGTTACTAAGTTATTAACGCCCTCTTTATGGCTAATTTCAAATGCACCATTAAAATAGCGCTGCAACTCGGCAGCACCCGCTTTTGTAGCCGCTATCAGTGTTTCTGTTAACATATCGCAAAAGTAACGAAGATGCGGCCACTATTCAAGTTTTGTATCATTTTGCTTTAGCTTTGTAGCATGGCACTATTTGACCTCTCCCTATCTCCTAAAAACACAAAAAAGGAACAGGACCGTGTTTTGAAAAAATTACTCCGTCGTGCAAAAAATACGGCATTCGGAAATACATTTCAATTTGATACGCTCTTAAAAAGCAAAACGGTTGCAAAAGATTTTCAGAAAGCAGTACCCATTTATAATTATAATAAAATTTATAAGGAGTGGTGGCACAAGTGTATTGAGGGGGAATCTGACGTTTGTTGGCCGGGTAAAATAAAATATTATGCATTAAGTAGCGGAACGTCCGAAGCGGCTAGCAAGTATATACCTATCACGCGCGAACTTTTATCGGGCAACAAGACCATCATGGTTAAACAGCTTTTAGGACTTAGGCACTATAAAAATATTCCATACACCGCTATTGCAAAGGGCTGGCTTGCCATTGGTGGCAGTACAGAACTTCAAAAAGGAACCGGCTTTTACGCAGGTGATTTAAGCGGTATTACAGCAAAAAAATTGCCTTCTTGGTTTCAGCCCTTTTATAAACCCGGAAAAAAAATTGCCAAAGAAAAAGATTGGAATAAAAAATTAGAAGAGATTGTTGCAGAAGCGCCAAATTGGGATATTGGATTTTTAGTAGGTGTTCCTGCGTGGATTCAGCTCTGCATCGAAATGATTATAAAAAAATATGAACTTAATAATATTCACGAGCTTTGGCCCAACTTGTCTTTTTTTGGACATGGGGGAGTGAGTTTTGAGCCCTATAAAAGGGGGTTTGAAAAATTATTAGGAAAACCAATTACCTACATAGAAACCTATTTAGCGAGCGAAGGTTTTATTGCCTACCAAGACCACCAAAATGCAGCAGGAATGCGACTTGTAACGGGGCAGCACTTATTTTTAGAATTTGTTCCTTTTAATGAAAATAATTTTGACGAAGACGGAGAAATAAAAGATAGCGCAACTGCATTACTTATTGATGAGGTGGAAGAAGGAACCGATTATGCCATTTTAATGAGTACCGCTGCGGGTGCCTGGCGTTATTTAATTGGCGATACCATTAAATTTATTGACAAGCAAAATGCACAAATTATTATTACGGGCAGAACCAAACACTTTTTAAGTTTAGTTGGTGAGCACCTAAGTGTAGATAATATGAATAAAGCCGTGGAAACGGTAAGCAACGCATTTAATATTAGTATTCCTGAGTATACAGTTACAGGTGTGCCGCACGGAAATTTCTTTGGACATAAATGGTATGTTGCCTGCAACGACTCAGTAAACGAGAAGGATTTAGCTACTGCCATTGATCAATACCTCTGCACCATCAATGACGATTATGCCACCGAACGAAAAAGCGCCTTACAAGATGTTTCCGTAATGGTGATTAAAGAAGCGGTGTTAATGAAGTTTATGGAGTCTCAAGGAAAATTGGGCGGACAACACAAGTTTCCTAGGGTATTAAAAGGAAAACTATTAGAGGCTTTTGAAACATTCATACGTAATAATTAAAATATGGTAGCGCCGCTTTTGAAGGGTTTAGTGCTGGGGTTGATATTGAGCATTTCGGTGGGGCCCATCATATTTGCCATTATTAAACATAGTATCAACAGCGGACGTAGGGCGGGATTAAGCTTTGTGGCGGGGGTTTCTACATCAGATATTTCGTTGGTATTATTTTGTAATTTTTTTACTGGGCTTTTTGCAACTGCTCTTGAACATAAAAATAAAATTGCATTAGCTGGAAGTGTTTTTTTAATCGTACTTGGAATTTATACACTTCTATTTAAAAAAGTAAGTATCACTGAAAATACAAGTGACGCTCAAGAAAAATTAAATTGGAAAAAATATGTGGGACTCTATTTATCTGGGTTTTTTATGAACACCTTAAACCCCGGCGTGTTTTTATTTTGGTTTGCTTGGACCGCAGCGATTGTTGCAGATGCATCAGCAGCAAGCAATCCAGCCAATTATAAAGCAGTTGTTTTTATTACCTGTCTTGTTTTTGTGCTTGCCTCCGATGTTGTTAAAGTTGTATTATCTGAAAAATTAAGGCCTAAACTAAATACAAAAAACTTACATTTAATCAATCAAATTGCTGGCGTTATACTCATTGGATTTGGTGTGTTCCTTTTTTATGGCGCATTAAAATAAATAGATGTTTGTATTAAAATACGTTGCGGAAATATTAATAGCAGTTTTATTAACAGTCACGCTTTCTAATGCACAGATTGGCAATACACTTGTATTAAAGGAAAAAGGTAGAACCATTCAGAGCTGGATAGAAAAAGATTGTATCACTTTTAGATTTAGCAATACGCAGTGGATAGAAGGAAAAATAAAAACCATTTTAAAAGACTCCTTACTTATAAATATGTACCGAGCACAGCAATCACCCACTGTGTTTGGTGGTTTTAGGGTGGATACGACCTGGCTTGGTTTTTTAAAAATAAGTATCAACGAAATTTCGGGTATGCCACAGTCGCGTTACAAATCGGGCATGTTTACAAATGGCATATTGTTTAGATTAGCAAGTGGCGCTTACCTGTTTTTGAATATAGCCAATAGCGTATTAAAAGGCTTGCCGTTATTTGATGCAGCCAATACCTCCCGATTACTTGTTGCTGCTGGCTTTTATGGTATAGGAACCCTTCAAAAACAAAGGCACAAAGCCTATTTACCGATTGGTAAAAAGTATACCATGGCTATTTATTAGTGTATTAAAAGGGCGTCTATGGCAGTTACCGCTTTTTGATTGCGCGTTTCAAAACTGCCACTAATTTCTACCCAAGGCGTTTACTGATTGATTAAAATATCTTTGTAAATCTGAAATAATTCTTGACGTGGTTTTTCGTCGGGGTATTCCCTCAGTGCATCTTTCACCCAAGGTATGTCTGGCTTACAAAGCAAATACAAATCGTAGTCTTGCTTATTTATTTCATCTAAAATAAAAGTAGGGCAAGTGCCAAAAACATATTCGGCCCATACTTTCATCACGTACATATCTGTATCAATGATAAGTGGTTTTACAACACCCGTTTGATCCATTTTTGTTTGTACGAGTTTGGTGTAATTTTTTTGTGCATCCAATTGACCCTTTGCAATGGTAATTAAATCGTCAATAGTATAAGCAGTTCCATTTTGTAATAAATACTCTCTAGCAAATTCTGGACACCAAAGGGTGTTGTAATAATTCGCTAAATACCCGCAAAGTGTAGATTTACCGGTACTTTCGGGACCTATTACTACTATTTTTTTGATGGCTAATTTCGTGTTCATACAGTCTGGGCTTTATTACGCCATTCGATAAGTCCTGCAATAGCAAGCATCAACAAAACAAAAAATTGTACACTGGTAAAAACATATCCTTTCACAAAATAAAGTGGAATCGAAAAAATATTAGTAGCTATCCAATAATACCAGCTTTCTACTTTTTTCTTAGCCATTAGCCACATACCCGTATAAGCTGCGGCACTTGATAGCGCGTCGGCCCAAGGGATGGCACCAGGCGCAAAAGAATTTTTGGAATAATAGAGCGCCGTGTATAGTACAATATAAAAACTACCAAAAAATAAGAGCTGTTGTAAAAGTTCTTTGTTAGTAGAAAACTGAATATGTAAAATTGTTTGTTGCTGATCATTTTTGCGCGTCCATAACCACCATCCATAAATACTCATGACTGTGTAATAAATATTTACACTGGCTTCACCAAGTAAGTGGCCTTTAAAACTTAAATAAACAAAAATGGTGGTATTGATAAGTCCCACTGGATACACTAGTACCTGTTCTTTTTTGCTAAACCATACACTTGCTATTCCAGCAAGCACAGCAATAAATTCTAGTGCGGATGTTTGTAATAAACCATCTATAAAAGATTGGTATAAGGTAGCGGGGCTCATTTTTATTCGGCCTCTGCAACCACTTCTTTCACTTCAGGTATCATGCGTTTCATCATGCCTTCAATACCCGCTTTTAATGTTACCATCGAAGAAGGACAACCGCTACAACTGCCTTGTAACATTAAGTTTACAACGCCATCATTGTAGCTTTTAAATTGTATCGCACCGCCATCCATTTCAACAGCTGGCTTCACATAATTTTCTAATAATTCTTTAACACGCTTTACAATATCATCATCATCGGCACTCACGGTATTGGTCGCTTCTTGTTTCATTTTTGCTACCTCTTCTTCGTTCACTACTACACCGCCATTTTCTAGATACTCTTGTAAAAAAGTTTTAATGGTAGGAATAACATCCTGCCAATCGTCGGTATCAGGGGTTTTTGTAAGTGTTACAAAATTTGAAGCAATAAATACAGCTTTAATAAATGGAAAACTAAACAACTCTTTTGCAAGCGGAGATGCTGCTGCAAGTGTTTCGTCGGCAACGTCTAAACTTTTTCCTGGATACAATAATTTGTTTGCCACAAATTTCATGGTTTCCGGATTGGGGGTCATCTCGGTATAAATGCTAATGATAGAGTTGCCTGTAGTAATCATAGTATCAAATTGAATAACAAAAATAAACAATTTTATTGGGGGAGTAGCAGCTGCGCGCGATTTTTCGGATATCGAAAAATAGATTTATTTTTTCTCGGCCGGTTTAGGCACAAAATCCAACACCACACCGTTGATACAATAGCGGAGTCCTGTTGGTGGTGGACCATCTTCAAACACATGACCTAGGTGAGATTCGCACCTGCCGCATTGAACCTCTGTTCTTTTCATCCCAAGCGTGTTGTCTTGTAAATAAATAATAGAGGTTTTTGTAAGGGGCTCAAAAAAACTAGGCCATCCGCATCCACTATCAAATTTAGTATTGCTTTTAAAAAGTGCGTTACCGCAAACAGCGCAGTAATAAGTACCCAATTCTTTGAAATCTTCAAACTTACTCGTCCAAGGTCTTTCAGTTCCTTTTTGACGGGCTATATAATAAACCTCTGGTGATAATATTTTTTTCCAAGCGTCTTCTGGAACCGTAATTTTTGTAGTGTCGGTTCTAGAAAAATGCGGATTGTTGTTTTTAGTAGTGTCTTCCATAGTTGTTTGTGTTTGTTGTAACGTAGATCCACTGCAGCTTTGCACGGTTATCAAGCATAACAAATAAAGGATTTTCTTTTTCATATACTGCCAAGATCTGGTGATTAAAGGTATAACAAAAGGGCTGCGGGTTTAGTTGTGTATTAGGGCAAATTCGTATATTTGTTCCAAGCAAGAATCACAATCAACATGTTTAATATTATTTTATTTGGACCTCCCGGCAGTGGCAAAGGAACGCAAAGCGAAAACCTGATTGCGTCTTACGGATTAAAACACCTATCTACCGGCGATTTATTAAGAAGTGAGATTGCCAATCAAACGCCCCTTGGCCTAGAAGCCAAGCGTTTTATGGATCAGGGTCAATTGGTTCCAGATGAGGTAGTTATTGGCATGATTAGCTCGGCGTTGGACAACAATCCGGCCGCAAAAGGCTTTTTATTTGATGGCTTTCCGCGCACAGAGGCGCAAAGCATTGCCCTTGACAAGCTTTTGGCCCTCAAGGAAACCGAAATTAGCCTGGTACTTGCCCTAGAAGTAAGCGAAGAAGAACTCGTTAAGCGCTTATTAAACAGGGGTTTAACTTCTGGAAGATCTGATGATACCAACGAAACGGTGATTAGAGCACGCATTAATGAGTACGAACAAAAAACAACGGTTGTAGCAAACTACTATGCTGGATTTGATAAAGTGGTGAAAATCAAGGGAGAAGGAACTGTCGAAGAAATATTTTCATCCCTACGCAGCGAAATTGATAAAAGGTTGTCTTAGTTATATAGCTAGTTTAACCAATAGCTAACTGCTTTCCCGCCATAGTTAAACCTAAGGCGGGATTTTTTTTGTTTTAACAGGGCGTTGGGTATATTAAGCGGTACCTTTGCAGCTTGTCCAAGCTACAAAACATATCAAATAAGATCAAAAACGGTCCTTTTTGGCTAGTTTTATGCCTGATTATAGGACTTATATTTCTTTCTGATGTAGCTCATGCAGAACCCCTCCCTATCAAACAGTTGTACCAAAAACTAGAACTCGAACAGCGCGGCCTTTCAAAAAAAGCTTTTGACGTAGCGGTTAGTGGGTTTGAGAAATTACTGGCACATGGTCAATTAATGAACAGCGCCGTGCTATCAATTGTAGACTTTAGCTTGCCTTCCACACACAAAAGACTCTTTGTAATTAATATGATTACACAGGAATTAATTTTTTACGATTATGTAGCGCACGGAAAAAATTCAGGAACAGCATTTGCAAAAAGTTTTTCAAATACGATAAATAGTTTGAAAAGTAGTCTTGGGTTTTATGTTACCCAAAATACATACACTGGACGAAATGGTTTGTCGTTGGCGCTAGATGGAAAAGAAAAAGGAATTAACGATCATGCATTAGCGAGAGCAGTTGTTATTCATGGTGCGCCCTATGTAAATGAAAAATTTGCTGCACAAAAAACGGGAATTGGAAGAAGTTGGGGTTGCCCAGCAGTACCAGAAAAAATTAATGCATCTTTAATTGAAACGATTAAAAACGGTTCTTGCTTTTTTATATACGCACCTATCTATAAAAAAGAAAGCGCCTCCTTGTAGGAAGCGCTCTCAAATATAGGATTGGGTTAGTAAAGACTATTTTCTTTCTAATAATTTAAAGAACTGATCTAATTGAGGTAATACTACAATTCTTGTTCTTCTATTGGCTGCTCTACCTGCCGCAGTGCTATTATCTGAAATTGGTAAGTATTCGCTACGACCCGCTGCTGTCATGCGTTTTGGATCAAGGCCGTAAGATTTTTGTAAGATACGAACGATTGTTGTTGCACGCTTAACACTCAAATCCCAGTTGTCATTTAATTCATCAGTGCTGATAGCAACATTGTCTGTGTGGCCCTCCACCATAAATTCAATTTCTGGTTGTGCCGCTAAAACTTTTGCTACTTTACCTAACACTACTTTAGCGCGCTCAGTAACATCATAACTTCCTGTTTTAAATAATAATTTATCAGAGATGTCTACATATACAACACCCTTATCAACTTTAACATTTATGTCTTGATCTTCTAAATTTCCTAATGCACCTTTTAGATTCATTACAAGTGCCATATTTAAAGAATCTTTTCTGGCGATAGAACCTTGTAAGTCTCTGATATAAATATCTTTCGCACCAATATTTTCTAAAGATTTTTTAATGCTCTCTGCTTGTGCACCAGTAATTACTGATAAATCTTTTAACTGCTCCATCGCAGTGCTACTGTTTTTACGCAAATATTCTACTTGACTATTTAATCCTGCAATTTGCTCTTCTAAGGCTGCTTTTCTAGCGGTTAATTCAGCATTTGCAGATTTAGATTTGTCTAACTGTGCTTGGATTGCTTTTATTTCATCTTGAAGCGCACGGTATTTTTCTTGCATATCTAAGTAAGAACCACTTAGTTGAACATACTTAGCTTCACTTTCTTTAAACTTCTTTGTGCTTACACAAGAAACCAGCAATGCCGAAGCTCCGATTACTGTAAATAGTTGTTTTAGTTTCATAACAGTATAAATTATTGATAGTTAGTCGATGAATAAACGGGTTTTTTGATAAAAAATTGCGTTTTATGGATTTTACGATACAAAAATAACCTTTTTCTCCTCCTTTAGCCATAGATCGTAGTTTTTTCCATAATACGATTCTATCGATTTTCGCTTAATTTTTAACGTAGGCGTTAGTAGACCATTGGGAATACTCCACTCTTCTTTACAAACAACCATTTTAGAAAGTCTCTCGTGGTGGTCTAGTTTACTATTAATTTGATCTAAAAAGTCGCTCAATTCATTGTCGAGACCCACCGGGGCCTCTGCTGTTTGCGCTAATGTGCAAAGCACAAACGCCGATGTCATTCCAGAGCCCACCACACAGGCCTGACTAATAAGGGCGTGCTCCAAGATTTTGGTTTCTATCGGAGCGGGCATAATATATTTACCCTTACTGGTTTTAAACTGGTCTTTGATTCGTCCGGTAATGGTTAGATAGCCGTTTTCGTCAATAGAACCCTCGTCGCCCGTTTTTAAGAAGCCGTCTTCAAAAGATTCCGCGGTTAACCCGGGCTCTTTGAAGTATCCTAGCATTGACGCTTCGCTTTTTACCTGCACTTCATTTTGGGCACTCAGTCTTACTTCTACACCTTCATAGGTTTGACCAACTGTTCCAAATTTATGATGCCCCACACGGTTGGCATGTGATAACGCGGAGTTCTCGGTCATACCATACGCTTCTAAAATAATGATGTCTAGTTTTGCAAACCACTCTTGAAGTGCAACACTAATGGGTGATGCGCCAGTAAAAATAAACCGGGCTTTAGAAAGTCCTAATTTCTTTTTAATCGCTTTTTTAATAATAGAAGAAACGATAGGTATACTAAGCAGTGTTCTTAATTTTTTTTGGGGCATTTTAGATAAAACACCTTCTTGCATTTTTTCCCAAATACGTGGAACCGCTAAAAAAACAGTAGGTTGTGTATACACCAAATTGGCATTAAACGTATCAAGATTTTCTACAAAATAAATGGTGCTTCCGGTAAATATAGCGCCGCACTTTACGAGCATTTTTTCTGCTACATGGCAAAGTGGTAAATAAGAGAAAAATGTTTCTTTTTTTATTTGAGGTATGTGATTTAAAAATCTATCCACCGCAAATCCAATAGCATGAAAATTGTGCATCACACCTTTTGGTTGACCCGTGGTTCCAGAAGTATATATGATGGTGGCTAGTGCCTTAGAATCCTTTACAGGATTGCCCTGTACGGGTTGTTGCTCCGCAATTAAATCATCCCAGTTTTGTGTGTTTTTTTCTAGGTAAAAAGGAAAGCCTATCACTGTTAAATTTTCAGGAACACCTTTTCTCATTTGATCGGCACCATCTAACTTTCCAAAAAAAACAGCCTTGGCTTCACTGTGTTCCAAAATTTGTTGAATAGAATCTGCGGTCATATTTGGATACATGGGTACCGACACACAACCCGCAAATGAAATGGCCAAATCGGCCATGATCCAGTGCGCACAATTTTTACTGAGTATCGCTACCTTATCATCTTTTCCAAGACCCATCGCATTTAATGCAGCAGCCATTTTTCTTACTTGCTGACCAGCCTCGGCCCAAGTAAAATTTTTATACGTTCCATTTACTGGTTCAGATAAAAATAATTGATCCGGTTGTGACATTTCAAATGCACAAAACTTATCAATGAGTGTAGGATAATTAGCCATGGTTATTGTTATAAGTGTCTAATAAATGTGCCATTCCATATTCGGGAATTTTTCCTTGAAGCGGCGCAAAAAATGTTATAATTTTTTTGAAGTCTTCGGCCTCGTTATCGCTGGTATAAAACGGTTCGGCAAACGTAACTTCCTTTTTGCCAAAATCGAGTCCAACCATGACAATGGGAACGCCTGCGTTTTTTGCAATATGGTAAAAGCCGGTGCGCAGCCTTTCTGTTTTTTTGCGGGTGCCTTCTGGTGATAGTGCCAACACAAATTTTTCGTGGCTATTAAAAAGCCCCACTACCTGATCCACCATATTATGTTTGTTAAACCGGTCTACTGGAAAACCGCCGGTACGCTTAAAGATGAAAGCAAAGGGGCCCTTAAATAAAGATTCCTTACCAAGGTATTTAACGTGCTCTAAGTGCCTCACACTTCGAATGGCAAGACCCACTATAAAATCCCAGGCGCTGGTATGTGGCGCCACAATTAATACACACTTATCTAAATGATAGGGAAAGTTATTATGGATTTTCCAGCCGGTAATCCATACATATAGAGACCAAAAAAAGCGCATAGGCAGCATCGTTGGATAACAAGATAAGAAATCTATACTTTCTACAAAGCCTTGATTAGGTTATTTCATCTCCTCTCTTATTTTTTGTAGACGGAACATTTCGTCACGGAGGCGGGCGGCTTCTATAAAGTCCATATCTTTTGCTGCGGCATCCATTTCTTTTTTAGCAAGCTTAATGGCTTTTTCTATTTGAGGAATGGTTGTATATACTACCTGCTCTGCAAATGTTTGACGCTCTGAGTTGTTACTGTTTTGTTGAACAGCGTTAGACGGGTCGTAACCCTTAATATCAAGCACCGATGTTTGAGCAAACACCTGCTCCTTACTTTTTGAAACCGTTGTGGGCGTAATGTTGTGGGCCGCGTTGTAAGCAACCTGCTTGGCTCTACGTCGAGACGTTTCATCGATGGTGCGCTGCATGCTCATCGTCATTTTATCGGCATAAAAAATAACAAGTCCATTTACGTTTCGTGCGGCACGACCAGCGGTTTGTGTCAATGATTTTTCGTTGCGTAAAAAACCTTCTTTATCCGCGTCTAAAATAGCAACCAGAGAAACTTCTGGTAAATCAAGTCCCTCTCTTAAAAGGTTTACACCAACCAGTACATTAATGACTCCAAGTCGTAAGTCTCTTAAAATTTCGACACGTTCCAGTGTATCCACATCACTATGGATGTATTTGGCTTTGATGTTTCGCTTGGCTAAATAACTATTCATTTCTTCGGCCATGCGTTTGGTGAGTGTTGTAACAAGCACGCGGTCGCCACTTGCAATACGAAGATCTATTTCGTGGAGTAAATCATCTATTTGATGATGGCTTGGACGAACCTCAATGGGCGGATCTAATAAGCCGGTAGGCCTTACAACCTGCTCTACCACTACGCCTCCTGTTTTTTCAAGTTCATATTCGGCTGGGGTTGCGCTCACAAAAATGGTTTGACCAATCATGTTGTCAAACTCATGAAAATTAAGGGGCCTGTTGTCTATCGCACTTGGCAAACGAAATCCATAATCTACCAGCGTCATTTTTCTGGACCTATCGCCACCATACATACCGGCAATTTGCGGAATGGTTTGATGACTCTCATCTATGATGCATAAAAAATCTTTGGGGAAATAATCGAGCAAACAAAAGGGTCTAGTGCCCGGTTTTCTTCTATCAAAAAAACGAGAATAGTTTTCAATGCCAGAGCAATAACCAAGTTCACGAATCATTTCTAAATCATATTCTACTCTTTCTTTGATACGGTTGGCTTCTTGTTTTTTTCCAACGCGCATAAAATATTCATACTGCGCGCGCATTTCATCTTGTATTTCGTGAATCACTTCTACAATCATGTCTTTGGGCGCTAAATATAAATTAGCTGGAAAAATAGCGGCATTGTCCATGGTACCAATACGTTTGCTGGTTTCGGTTTCAATGCTTTCGATGGATTCTATCTCGTCGCCAAAAAAAGTGATGCGGTATCCAAAATCTACGTAGGGTAAATTAATATCGACGGTATCACCTTTTACTCTAAACG
>Ga0222713_10003126_pt1 | contig 17336 bp, 12 predicted proteins | sample C33_649DmetaG_FD_165061 | JGI IMG/M metagenome (GOLD analysis project Ga0222713, IMG submission 165061) | Estuarine water microbial communities from San Francisco Bay, California, United States - C33_649D | ecosystem: Environmental > Aquatic > Marine > Unclassified | place: USA: California...
GCCGGGGGCCTGGGTGAAGTCGGCCGCCTTGGCGGGCGCCGTGGCAAAGGCCGCGACCAGCGCGGCGGCGGTCAGGGCAGGGGGAAGCAGGGTGCGGGACATCGGGTCAGTCCTTGGTCGGAGTGGGAGTGTCGGCCGAGCGCAGCCAGCCGCGCGGCAGCATGCGCGCCAGCGTGGCATCGCCCTGGAACAGGTGGTGGTAGAAGGCCGCGCCGGCATGCAGCACGACCAGGGTCAGCAGGACGTAGAACCCCCATTCGTGCACCTGGTGGGACAGGTGGCGCAGCTGGTCGTCGGGCGCGACCAGCTTGGGCATGTTGAACAGGCCGAAAAACTTGAAAGGCCGCAGCCCGCTGGCCGAGTCGAACATCCACCCCGACAGCGGCATGGCGAACATCAGCACGTACAGCAGCACGTGGGTGAGCGAGGCGATCGTGTGCTGCCAGCCCGGGGTGCCGGGGACCGGCCGAGGCGCGCCGGCATACAGGCGCCAGCCCAGGCGCAGCACGACCAGCACCAGCACCGTGATGCCCACCGACTTGTGCGCGGTGAACACCCAGAAGTACTTCGGCGTCTTGGGCAGATCGTCCATGGTCAGGCCGACGATGGCCAGGGCGGTGATCAGCAGCACGATCAGCCAGTGCAGGGTCTGGCTGACCGCACCCCAGCGCTGGGCATTGGGTCGGGTCATGGTGTGGCGGGATCCTGGAAGGAGGGAGCGGTGGTGGCAGGCGCGGACGCGTCGGAGGCGGGTACGGCATCGTCGAAGTCCTCGCGGGAGCGCGTGGCTTCTGCCTGGATGGTCAGCTGCACCGTATCGCCGATGACCGACTTCCAGGCGGTGATACCGAATGCGGCGCGGCTGATGGTGGCCGTGGCGGAAAAGCCGGCGGTGCGCCGGAACGGCGGCAGCGGATGATGCTTGAGCTGGTTGAAGGTCACCATCAGAGTGACCGGCCGGGTGACGCCATGCAGGGTCAGCTCGCCGAGCACCTCGGCGTGGGTCGCATCGTGGGCGACGACCCGGGTGGAGACAAAGCGCGCCTGCGGATGGTCGGCCGCATCCAGCAGATTGCCGGCCAGGACCGCCTTGTTCCAGGCCGCGTCGCCCAGGTCCACGCGGTCCAGCGGGACGCTGACCTCCACGCGCGCCGAGGCCCAGTCGTCCGGATCGAACTCCACCAGGCCGGTGCTGCCCGAGACCGTCCCCATCGCCTGCGAGAAACCGGCGTGGGAAATGGCGAACAGCACCCGGGTGTGAACCGGGTCGAGTGCGTAGGTCTGGGTGGCCGCCGTGGCGGCACTGCTGGCGAGCGCACAGGCCAGCAAGAGGGTGAGACGTGCGCAAAACCCGGGGTGGTGCGGAATGTCCATGGGGGGATTCTAGACACCTGGCGCGGCCGGAGTGCCGCGCCTCTGCGCAACAGGCCATTGCGTGGCGTGTCATGGCGCCGCGCGAGCCCCCATGGTTGCCACGCGGTCGTGCTTGCTTGCACGATGGGCCCCGCGCATGCGCCGGGCCGGCTTTGGCCGGGCGCGATGGACGCGTGTGCAGGCCATGGGGAAAGGACCGGATGCGGGCAATCATCATCGTGCTGTGGGCCATGCTGGCCTGGGCCGGCGTGGCCCACGCCGTGGTCCCGCTGACCCCGCAACCACGGCAGCTCGGTGTGGCCGACGGCCTGCCCAGCGGCCGCGTCAATGCCTTTGCCGAGGATCGCCTGGGCTATCTGTGGATGGCGACCTATGATGGCCTGGCCCGCTATGACGGCCGTGGCTTCCGCGTCTGGCGGCTCGAGGATGGCCTGCGCGACAACCTGGTCTGGGCGGTGCACGTCGATGACGGGAACCGCCTGTGGATCGGCACCGAGAATGCGGGCATCGCCGAACTGGACTCGGCCCGCAAGGCCTTCACTTTCCACGATCGCGACAACACGCCGGCCCTGGGCAGCAACACCATCTGGTGCATCGCCGCCACGCCCGACGGCAGCCTGTGGTTCGGGACCTCCGGTGGTGGCTTGACCCGGCGCACGCCCGATGGGCGGTTTGAGCGCTACATGCCGGTCAAGGGCGATGCGCGCAGCCTGCCCGATCCCAACGTCGTGCACATGGCCGTCGCCGCCGATGGCAGCCTGTGGATCGGCACGCAGGGCGGAGCGGCCCGCTGGACCGGACACGACTTCGAACGGGTTCCGGCCACTGCGTTGCCTTCGCAGATCATCAACCGCATCGGTGTCGAGCCCGATGGTCGGATCTGGATCGCCACCGATCGCGGGGCGGTATTGCGCACGCCCGACGGGCGCTACGTGCAGCAGCCCTGGGCATCCACCTCCTCGGTGCCGGTGCTGCAGACCCTGCTGCACGACCGCGCTGGCACCTACTGGCTGGACACCGCCTCGGGCCTGGGCGTGCTCAAGGATGGGCGGATCGAGAACGTGCCGCTCTACAGCGTCTCGGCGCATGGCATCGTCAAGCCCAACTGGGTCACCGGCTTCCAGGACCGCGATGGCGGTCTGTGGTTCGCCAGCCTCAACGCCAACCTGTGGCACCTGCCGGCCAGCTGGCGCCAGTTCGCCGTGCTCACCAACGAGGCCGACGATCCGGACACGATGTACAACCCTTACGTCCTGGCCAGCGCGCCGGCGGCCGACGGCGGGCTATGGCTGGCCGGCACCCGCGGCGCCCTGGACTGGATGGATCCCCGGACCGGCCGGGTCGTGCACCACCTGCGGGTGATCGACCCGGTGCAATGGCCGCAAACCGTGACCGTGGATGCGCATGGACGGGTGTGGATCACCATGCCCGGACAATTGCAGCGTTACGACCCCCAGACGCATGGCGTGCAGCGCTGGAGCGCCGGGCAGGACCTCGATCCGGCCATGCCCGGGCGCGTGGAACTGGCCGCCGCCTGTGGCCGGACCGTGTGGTTGTACGACCGGGTGGGCGGTCTTCAGCAACGCGACCTGGAAGGGCATGTCCTGCACCAGCTCAAACCGACCACGGCGGCGTTCCCGCTTGGCGGGTTCGTCCAGTCCATGGTCTGCGGCCCGCAGGCGCACTTGTGGCTGGGGACCGACAAGGGGGTGATGCGGGTCGATGCCGACGACGCGCAGGTGCATGCCGTCCCCGGTCTGGCCGGGGAGCCGGTGTTCTCGCTGGCCTTTCACGGCCAGCGGACGCTGTGGATCGGGCAGATGGGTCAGTTGCTGCGCGCCGGCTGGGATGGCCATCGCCTGGTCCGTGAACAGGTCATCGGCACCGATCAGCAGTTTCCCGCCATCGCCCCGACCGGCATGGTCGTCGATGCCGAAGGGATCGTCTGGACCAGTTCGGCCCGGGGGCTGGCGCGGACCGACCCGATCCACGGACAGGTGCGCCAGTACGGCGTGCGCGACGGGCTGCCCAGTCCGGAACTGCGCGAGCGCACCCTGGTGCAGGCCACCAGTGGCCAGATCTCGGCGGCCACGCCCGACGGACTGGTGCTGTTCGATCCGGCCCAGCTCAAGCCTTCCACGCGCAAGCCCGCCCTGCAGCTGGAGTTCGTCGGGGTGCGGCGCGGTGAAGAGGGCCTGGACCTGACCCACCAGCAGACGCTGGTGCTGCGCAGCGAGGATCGTGATCTGCACGTGGTGGCGCGCCTGCTGTCCTTCTCCAGTTCCAACGACATGGACTATCGGTTTCGCCTCAGCGACTACGATCCGGGCTGGGTGGACGTGGGCACGCAGGGCGAGCGTTTGTTCTCGCGTCTGCCGGCAGGGAGTTACACGCTGGACGTGCAGGGGCGCAGTAGCGACGGGGTGTGGTCTGACGTGCGCACGCTGCGCTTCCGGGTGCTGCCGCCATGGTGGCGCAGCCCGTGGGGACTGGCCGGATTGACCCTGCTGTCGGTACTGCTGCTGGCCTGGGCCGCGTGGCTGTACCGCCTGCGCCTGCGCCGACGCCACGCCTGGCAACTGGACCAGCACAAGCGCGCGGTCGCCGAACAGGCCTCGCAGGCCAAGACCCGGTTCCTGGCCACGCTGGGGCACGAGGTGCGCACGCCGATGACCGGCGTGCTGGGCATGAGCGAACTGCTGCTGTCCACGCCGCTGGATGCGCGCCAGCACCGCTACACCCGCTCGATCCAGGACGCCGGCACCCACCTGCTGCGCCTGGTCAACGACGCCCTGGACCTGGCCCGGATCGAGGCCGGCAGGCTGGAGCTGGACCAGCAGGATTTCGACCTGCGAGAACTGCTGGACGGGGTCGTGGCCCTGGTGGCGCCCATGGCCGAGAAACGCGGTCTGGCCTTTTCCAGCGTCGTGGCGTCCAATCTGCCCGACGCGGTGCGCGGCGATCCCGGCCGGGTCCGCCAGATCCTGCTCAATCTACTGGGCAATGCGGTGAAGTTCACAGAGCACGGATCGGTCCGCTTGCAGGCCATGCCGCTGGGTGCCGGCGCCCAGGGCGTGCGATTGGTGGTCAGCGATACCGGGCCGGGCATCGGCGCCGACCAGGTGCAGCGGCTGTTCCAGCGCTTCGAGCAGGCCGATGGCGCCCGGACCGCGGCGCGCTACGGCGGCAGCGGGCTGGGCCTGGCGATCAGTCAGGAGCTGGCCGGCGCGATGGGCGGCCGGATCAGCGTGGAGAGCGTGCCGGGGCAGGGCACGCGCTTTTTGGTCGAACTGCCATTGCCGACCGCCAGCCGCGGTGTGCCTGACACCACGCAGGCCCGGCCCACCGTCGATGGCCAGGCCTTGTCGGTCCTGCTGGTGGAAGACGACGCCACCATCGCCGAGGTGATCACCGGCCTGCTGCAGGCGCGCGGCCACACGGTCAAGGCGGTGGGCCATGGCCTAGCGGCACTGACTGAGGTGGTGGTGGGGCAATTCGATATCGGCCTGCTGGACCTGGACCTGCCCGGCATGGATGGCTTGGCCCTGGCGCGACAGCTGCGCACGCAGGGATTTGCCGCGCCATTGCTGGCGGTGACCGCACGCGCCGACGGCGAGGCCGAGGTGCAGACGCGCGAGGCCGGCTTTGATGGGTTCCTGCGCAAGCCGGTCACCGGCGATATGCTGGCCGAAGCGATCGCGGCCGCCCAGCGCGTGGCCGCCCAGCGGCGCAGCCAGGCCGACGGCTAGGCGGAGGCGTCGGTTGCGCCGGCTCCGCCCGGTTGCGAGGATGCCGGTCAGGGACCCCAGAACGGACGAGCTCGAACACATGGATGGATTGCGCGCGCTGCTGCGCGCCGCATTGCTGGTGTGGGTGCTGGGCTGCTGCGCGTCGGTGCAGGCGCAGGTGGTCCAGCGCCCGGTGTTCCGCTTGACCGGCGTGGCCCAGGGCCTGCCTTCGGCCACGGTCTCGGCGCTGGCGCTGGATCGGCAGGGCTACCTGTGGCTGGCGACCTACGACGGCCTGGCGCGCTACGACGGGACCGAGTTCGACGTGTGGCAACACGATCCACGTGATTCGGCGTCGATCTCCAGCAACCTCACCCAGGCGTTGTACATCGACGACCAGGACAGGATCTGGGTCGCTGGCGCCGGCGTCAGCGTGCTCGATGCCGAGCGCAAGAGGTTCGTGCGCTACGACACCGACCACCAGCGGCAGATGCGCAGTGACGATGTGTACGCCATCGGCGGGCAGGGCGCCGATGTCTGGTTCGGCACCAATGGCGGTGGCCTGTACCGGGTCACCCCGGATGGCGCACTGACCCGCTTCGACAAGGAGAACACCGGCGGGGCCCTGCCCTCGGACGAGGTCATCTCGCTGGCCAGCGACGCGCGCGGGCGGCTGTGGGTGGGCACCATCGACGGCATGGCCTACATCCAGGACGGCAAGGTGATGAAGCCAGCCGCCGACGAGCAGCCGGCGCATCCGGCGCCGCTGCTGATGCGCGTGGGCGACACCCTCTGGGCATCCGGCGCCTGGGGCCCGGCCATGCTGGGGCCCACCGGGCCGTGGCGCGTGCCGCGCTGGGCCTCCATGTTCGAGGAGGAGAACCAGATCGTGTCGGTGGCCGATGCCGGCCGAGGCGAATACTGGCTAGGCACGTCCCAGGGCCTGTGGCTGACCCACGGCCAGCGCGCGCCGCAGCCGGTGCGTGATCGCGATGCGCTGTTCGCCAATCGCTACGTTCCAGCCTTCCAGCAGGTCCCTGGCGCCGGGACGTGGGTGTCGGTGATGGGCAAGGGCCTGGCCTATGTGCCGGCCAGCTGGCGCCGACTGGCGGTCATTCCCCCGGTGAAGGGCACGGCGATCAGTCCTTACTGTTCGGTGGCGCCCGGTGCCGATGGCATGCTCTGGCGGATCGATGGCGACGGCGCGCTGGAGCAGTTCGATACGCGCAGCGGCGATGTCAGCCTGAGCGCCATGCGCGACCGCCAGCTCAAGGGCATGGCGCCCTCCACTGGCCTGGAGGACCGTCGCGGCCAGGTCTGGCTGGGGCACCGGCCCAGCCATCTGGCGCGCTTCGACCCGGTGACCGGCGAGCACAAACGCTGGCGGATCGAGCGCTATCCCGGCTACGGCATGGCGCCCGAGGCGCTGATGGAAGACCCGCGCGGGGATGTTTGGGTTGGCGTGGCCGGGATGGTCCAGCGCCGTGACGGAAGCAGCGGCGAGGTCCTGGACGAGATCCGCAACCACCCGTCCACGGATGAGGATCTGGCCTTTGCCCAGCTCAGCCCGGGGGCGGACGGCGAGCCGTGGGTGGCCAGTGCCACTGGCATCCTGCGCTGGGATCCCGAACGCCGTGCGCTGGTGCCGCTGCAAGGCATCACCGGCGAGGAAGACGTCTCCGGCTTCGTCCCCGAATCTGCCGACGCGGTGTGGCTGTTCCGCGAAGGCCAGCTGGAGCGCTGGGTGCAGCGCGGAAAGCGGTGGACCCTGGATCGCACCATTGGCGAGGGACTGCCGAGCGTTCCGGCCAACGGCATGCAGCGCGATGATCAAGGGCGGCTATGGGTGGCGACCCAGCGCGGGCTGCTGCGCGTCGATCCGGCCAGCGGCCACATCCGCACCTTTGGCGTGCGCGACGGCCTGCCCAGTCAGGAATTCCTGGACTTCTGCCTGTATCGGCTGGACACCGGCGTGCTGGCCAGCACCACCAGCGACGGCGCGCTGGTCCTGATCGACCCCAAGCTGCCCGATCGCCCGCCCATGACCCCGCCGCTGCTGGTCCAGCCGCCGACGGTGGTGCGTGGCGGCGCGGTGGTGGTCCTGCCCGACGCTTCGCCCCGGCTACTGCCCGGCGACCGTGAACTGCGGGTCAGCGCACGCCTGCTGGCCTTCGACGACCCGGGCGGCAACCGCTATCGCAGCCGCCTGGTCGGGCTGGACCCGGACTGGGTGTCCCAGGGCGCCAGTGGCGATCGGGTGCTGTCGGCGCTGGCGCCGGGCGCCTACACGCTGGAATTGCAGGGCTTTGACACCGGCGGCAATGCGTCGCGCGTGCACCGGCTGCACTTCACGGTCGATCCGCCGTGGTGGCGCAGCGCGACGGGCATTGCCCTGCTGACCGCTGCGGTGGCCTTGGGACTGGCCCTGTGTGCCTGGCTGTATCGCGAGCGCGTGCGCCGACGCACGGCATGGAACCTGGCCCAGCACAAGCGCCAGCTCGCCGAACAGGCCTCGCAGGCCAAGAGCCATTTCCTGGCGACCCTGGGGCACGAGGTCCGCACGCCCATGACCGGCGTGCTGGGCATGAGCGAGCTGCTCCTGGGCACGGCGCTGGACCCCCGCCAGCGCGGTTACACCACTGCCATCCAGAAAGCCGGGACGCACCTGCTGCGACTGGTCAACGACGCGCTCGACCTGGCCCGCATCGAGGCGGGGAAGCTGGAACTGGACCAGCAGGATTTCGACCTGCGTGAGTTGCTCGACGGCGTCGCCGCCCTGAGCGCGCCCCTGGCGACCCAGCGCGGTCTGGACTTCGCGTGCAAGGTCGATCCGGCGGTGCCGACCTGGCTGCGCGGCGACCCGGGGCGGGTACGCCAGATCCTGCTCAACCTGCTCGGCAACGCGATCAAGTTCACCGAGCACGGCCAGGTCGCTCTGCACGCAGCTCCGCTGGTCGGCGGCGGGGTGGTCCTGTCGATCCAGGACACCGGCCCGGGCATGAGCGCCGAGCAGCAGGCGCGCCTGTTCCAACGCTTCGAGCAGGCCGAAGGCGCGCGCACCGCCGCCCGCTACGGTGGGAGCGGCCTGGGGCTGGCGATCTGTCAGGAACTGGCCGTGGCCATGGGCGGGCGCATCCAGGTGCAGAGCACGCCGGGGCAGGGCACGCGCTTCCTGGTCGAGCTGCCGCTGCCCGCCGCCGCCGCGCCGCGCGCACTGCTACGCCCGCTCGCACCAGAAGCCACCGGCGCGCTGTCGGTGTTGCTGGTGGAAGACGATGCCACCATTGCCGAGGTCATCACCGGCCTGCTCCAGGCCCGCGGGCACCAGGTGCGCGCGGTCCCGCATGGCTTGGCCGCCCTGACCGAGGCCGCGCTGGCCCGGTTCGACATCGCCCTGCTCGACCTGGACCTGCCCGGCATGGATGGCCTGGCCTTGGCTCGGCAGTTCCGCGCACAGGGCATGCCCTTGCCGCTGCTGGCGGTGACCGCCCGTGCCGACGGCCAGGCCGAGGCTCTGGCCCGCCAGGCCGGTTTCGACGGCTTCCTGCGCAAGCCGGTCACCGGCGAACTGCTGGGCGAGGCGATGGCGGCGGCATTGGAGGCGGCCGCGCAGCGGGCAGCTGCGTCGGGCTGAACGACGGGCGCCTCAGCGCGCGCTGTGCCGTTGCACGGCTTCGACCAGGGCGGCGACGTGGTCGGGGTTCATGTCCGGGGACATGCCGTGGCCCAGGTTGAACACGTGGCCGTCGCGGTTGCCGCCGTTGGCAGCGGCGTAGCTGTCCAGCACCACGGCGACCTCACGAGCGATGGCCTCGGGCGATCCGTAGACCACGGCTGGGTCCAGGTTGCCCTGCAGGGCGACGCTGCCGCCCGTGCGGCGCCGGGCTTCGCCCAGTTCCACCAGCCAGTCCACGCCGACCGCATCGGTCCCGGTGGCGGCCAGCGCTTCCAGGTGCGCGGCGTTGCCCTTGCCGAACAGGATCAGCGGCGTGCGATCTTCGCCATCGCCGCGATCCAGCTCGGCGGCGATGCGCTGCAGGTAGGGCAGCGAGAACTCACGGTACATCGACGGGCTCAGCACGCCGCCCCAGGTATCGAACACCTGCAGCGCCTGCGCGCCGGCGGCGCGCTGCGCCGACAGGTAGGCGATCACCGCGTCGGTATTCACCTTGAGCAGCGCGTGCAGGGTATCCGGATCGTTGAGCGCCATCGCCTTGGTCCGGGCGAAATCCTTGCTGCCGCCGCCTTCGACCATGTAGCAGGCCAGCGTCCACGGGCTGCCGGAAAACCCGATCAGCGGCACGCTGCCGTCCAGTTCGCGGCGGATCAGGCGCACCGCGTCCATCACGTAGCGCAGTTCGGTTTCCATGTCCGGCACGGCCAGCCTGGCCGCATCGGCCGCGCTGCGCACGGTGTGGCGGAACTTGGGACCTTCGCCTTCGACGAAGTACAGCTCCAGTCCCATCGCATCGGGGATGGTCAGGATGTCGGAGAACAGGATCGCCGCATCCAGCGGAAAGCGCGCCAGCGGCTGCAGGGTCACCTCGCAGGCGAGTTCCGGGTTCTTGGCCATGCCCAGGAAGCTGCCGGCCTTGGCCCGGGTGGCACGGTATTCGGGCAGGTAGCGGCCGGCCTGGCGCATCAGCCACACGGGCGTGCGGTCGGTGGGCTGGCGGCGCAGCGCGCGCAGCAGTCGGTCGTTCTTGAGCGGGGACATAGAGAGGTTTCCAGAAAAAGCGGCGTGTCCAGCGTCATTCTACCGGCCGCCGGGAGCACGCCCTTCCCTGGCTCCTTCGGCCCGGAAGCCTGCGGACGAAAGACGCCGAGGTGCCGCAGGCGATCGTGCTTGGGTCGGACGGCAGGCCGCTGAAGAAGCGGGAACGGAGCCGGCGCCGCCTTACCGGCGGCCAGGCGCTCGGGCAGGACCAGGCCATAGAGCAACTGCTTGCGCTCGTGCCGGGCCAGCTCCCCTTCCGGGCGCAGGCCTGCCTTCCCCATGACCTGGGCCGATGCCTGATCGCGCGCCGGGCAGCAGGCCGTGATGCGGGTAATGCCCAATTGGCCGCGCGCAAACGCAATCAGCCGGCCCACGGCCTCGGTGCAGTATTCCTGGCCCCACCGATGGCCCGCGATCCAGCGTTCGGCAGCGCCATCCGGATATGGGCGGGGATATTGGCGGTGGTGTCGGCGATCGGCCGATCGCCGGCCAGCCGCTGGACATCGGCCGCGTCGGCAGCCTCATACGGGCGCAGCCGCAATCGGCCGTTTCAAGGACCGGCTGCATGCTAGTCCCTGGGCGCCTCGAAGCCCTGTACGAACATCGGCTGGAAGCCGCGCTTCAGGTGCGCATCGCGCGCCTTTTCGAAGGCCATGGTGGCCTCGGCCTGGGCCAGGTACTGCTCGCGGCGCAGCTGGGCGCGGCCGCCGATCTGGCCGCTTTCGCGCAGCAGTTCCCAGCCGCCGAACAGGTCCGGCTGCAGGGTCAGCTGCAGGTAGCGGGGCGTCTGGCCCGCGCTGGGGTGCTGCTGGAGGAGGACGCGCATGGAGGTGATTGTAGCCAAGCCGGTTGCGTTCAGCCGCGAAAGCTCCGCCGACAGCCCGAAGGCGAGGTGCTCGACAGGGTGGCGAAACGCTGGCGCAGCGACACGGCGGTATCCAATTCCACTTCGGCGGCAATCCGGTCCTGCGGCTGCCCCGCAGCTGCGATGCCGCCAGCATCCATAAGGCCTTCCACCGCAGCCTGCGTGTGCAAGTGCCGGGCGGTGCCAGCGGCGCGCTGGCCTACGCCAACGGCGCCGGCCAGGCCAGCGCCGAGGAGATCCATCGAGTGTTCAGCGTGGTGGCCACAGCAACTTCGCCGCGGTGGCCACCACCGGGCAATGGATCGCCGTGCTGTAGGCCGGCAAACCCTGCCGCTGGAAGACATCCTGCAGGCCAACCCGCGCGGGCGCGGCGCGCCGCATGAGTGGTTCCGGCCCGCGGTGGTGCGCAGCGGCGACTTCACCGGGATGCGCGACTGGGAGGCGCTGCCGATCATGATGATCGATGGGGTCAGCAGGCCCTGGACCGGCCAACCCTGCCTCTGGCACCTCGACCATGGAAGGAGGTGCTTGCGGCTTGAGGAGCGGTGCGGATGCATTGGTGCGCTGTCACCGGACAGCGCAGTTCCAAACATGTAGTCGCCATTATTGTAAAATCCGGGCCGATACTCTCGATCCAATGGGGAAGGAACGGACGATGGGCCAACACTACCCCGAGCGCGGCACCGTTCGACCCTGGCCTGTCCCGCGCCTGCGGCAAGGGCCTGCAGGGCCTGGCCGCTTGTGTCCCGCCGTCTCCCGCGCGGGCGGGCTCAGGTGACACCGACGCGTGTGACATCAAGCACGCAGCGCGCGGGATCGGGCGGTTCGGCCGGCGGCTGCGGTGAATCAGGACCCGGTGCCGGTCCCAAGCGGACCCGGCTGTGGATGCCCGCCTTGCTGCTGTTCGGGCTAGGCGGCTGTGCCTCGATGGCACCGCCGATGCAGGTGCCGTCGCTGCCGGTGGTCGAGCAGTGGCCGGCCGATGCGGTGCCAGGCCAGGAAAGCCAGGTCCGTGCCACCGGGCTGGCATGGGCGGACTACTTCGCCGATCCACAGCTGCGCCAGCTGATCGAGACCGCCTTGGCAAACAACCGCGACCTGCGCGTGGCCTTGCTGCGCGTGCGGGAATCGGAGGGCGCCTATCGCATCCGGCGTGCCGAGCAGTTCCCGGAACTCGGGATCGGGGCGCAGGCCGCGCGCGCGCGGGTGCCCGGCGATCTCAATGCCAGCGGCCGCTCCGCGGTCGCTGGCGACAATGAGGCCTATGTGGGTCTGAACAGCTGGGAGCTGGACCTGTGGGGCCGCGTCCGCAGTCTCAAGCAGGCGGCGCTGCAGGACTACCTGGCCACCGAAGCGGCGCAGCAGGCGGTGCGCGTGTCGCTGATTTCGCAGGTCGCCGATGCCTACCTGGCGCTGCGCGAGTTGGACGAGCGGGTCGCCCTTGCCCAGCAGACCATCGCCAGCCACCAGGAGTCGCTGCGCATCTTCAAGCGGCGCTACGAGGTCGGCGCGATCTCCAAGCTGGAGCTGACCCAGGTCCAGACCCTGCTGACCCAGGCCCAGGCGCTGGGCGCGCAACTGCAGCAGGCGCGGGCAAGCCAGGCCCATGCGCTGGCCTATCTGGTGGGCGCCGCCAACGACGTGGTGCCGGCCCCGGCGGACCACCTGGACGACGGGTCGGTCTTTGCCGAACTGCGCGTGGGCCTGCCCTCGGAACTGCTGGACGAACGTCCGGACATCCTGGCCGCCGAGCATCGCCTGGAGGCGGCCCATGCCGACATCGGTGCGGCGCGTGCGGCGTTCTTCCCGCGCATCGCCCTGACCGGTAGCTGGGGCTCGGCCAGCGCCGAGCTGGACGGCCTGTTCGAGTCCGGCAGCCGCGCCTGGAACTTCGTGCCGAGCCTGTCGCTGCCGGTCTTCAGCGGCGGCCGCCTGCGCGGCAGCCTGGACGTGGCCAAGGTGCGGCGCGAGATGGCGGTGGCCGACTATGAGCGCACCATCCAGACCGCCTTCCGCGAAGTGGCCGACGCCCTGTCCGCGCGGCAATGGCTGGCCGAACAGGTGCGCATCCTGCGGCTGACCCTGGAGGCGCAAACCGAGCGCGCACGGCTGGCGCGGCTGCGCTACGACAGCGGCGCCTCGCCCTATCTGGAAGTGCTGGATGCGCAGCGCGATCTGCTGTCGGCGCAGCAGGCCCTGGTGCAGGCGCGCCGGGCGCTGCTGTCCAGCCAGGTCGCGCTGTATGCGGCGCTGGGCGGCGGCGCTTTCGATCCTGCCGCGGCGTCCGTCGCGGCCGAACCCAATCCGTAAGGTGCCGTCGATGGACATGTCCCCCTCGCTGAAGAAGAAGCTGCTCATCGCCGTCGCCGTCGCCGTGCTGGTGGTGCTGGCGTTGTGCGTCTATGGATGGTTTGCCCTGCAAGACGACGGCCCCGGTTCGGGTTTCGCCAGCGGCAACGGCCGAATCGAGGCCACCGAGATCGACGTGGCGACCAAGCTGGCAGGCCGGATCGACTCGATCCTGGTCAACGAAGGCGATCTGGTCAAAGCCGGCCAGCCGCTGGCCAACATGCAGGTGCAGGTGCTGCAGGCCCAGCGCGACGAAGCCCTCGCCGGGCAGCAGCAGGCCCTCTATTCCACCACCGCTGCGGAGGCCGAAGTGGCCTTGCGCGAAAGCGACGTGGTGGCGGCGCAGGCGCTGGTGGCCCAGCGCGAGAGCGAACTGGACGCGGCCCAGCGGCGACTGGCCCGCTCGGAGACGCTGACCAAGGAAGGGGCCTCTTCCGAACAGGAACTCGATGACGACCGCGCGCGCGTGCGCAGCGCCCAGGCGGCCGCGGCCGCCACGCGCGCCCAGGTGGCTGCCGCCCAGGCTGCGGTCCAGGCCAGCAAGGCGCAGCTGGTGGGCACGCGTTCAAGCATCACCGCTGCCCAGGCCACGGTGGCGCGCATTGGCGCGGACATCACCGACAGCCAGCTGGTGTCGCCGCGCGATGGCCGCATCCAGTTCCGCGTCGCCCAGCCTGGTGAAGTGCTTGCCGCCGGAGGCAAGGTGCTGAACCTGGTGGATCTGTCCGACGTGTACATGACCTTCTTCCTGCCCGAAGCGGTGGCCGGCAGGGTGGCCCTGGGCAGCGATGTGCGGATCGTGCTGGACGTGGCCCCGGACTTCGTGATTCCCGCCACGGTCTCCTTCGTGGCCAGCACCGCGCAGTTCACGCCAAAGACGGTGGAAACGGCCAGCGAGCGGGAGAAGCTCATGTTCCGCGTCAAGGCGCAGATCCCCCCGGCCCTGCTGCGCGAACACCTGAGCCAGGTCAAGACCGGGCTGCCCGGGGTGGCCTGGGTCAAGCTGGACGGGGACGCGGCATGGCCGCCGAAATTGACGGTGAAGGTGCCGGAGTAGCGCCGTGGCGACCAGCATCGCCGCCGCGCCTGTGGCCACGCTGCGTGGCGTGCATCTGCACTATGGCAAGACGCAGGCGCTGGACGGGGTCGACCTGGAAGTGCCATCGGGGCTGATGGTGGGCCTGCTGGGGCCCGACGGCGTCGGCAAGTCCACCCTGCTGTCGCTGGTTTCCGGCGCGCGCGCCGTGCAGCAGGGGACGGTGGAGGTGCTGGGCGGTGACATGTCCAGCAAGCGCCATCGCGATGCGGTGGGTCCGCGGATCGCCTATATGCCGCAGGGGCTGGGCCGCAACCTGTACCCGACCCTGTCGGTGGAGGAGAACCTGCAGTTCTTCGCGCGGCTGTTCGGCCACGATGCCGCCGAGCGCCGCCGCCGCATCGACACGCTCACCGCCAGCACCGGGCTGCAGTCGTTCCTGGACCGGCCGGCGGGAAAGCTCTCCGGCGGCATGAAGCAGAAGCTGGGCCTGTGCTGCGCCCTGATCCACGACCCGGACCTGCTGATCCTGGACGAACCCACCACCGGCGTGGACCCGCTGGCGCGCGCCCAGTTCTGGGACCTGATCGCCCATATCCGGCGCGGCCGGCCCGGGATGAGCGTGATCGTGGCCACCGCCTACATGGACGAGGCCCAGCGCTTCGACTGGCTGGTGGCCATGGACGATGGCAAGGTGCTGGACACCGGCACCCCGGGCGAGCTGCTGCAGCGCACCCACACCACATCGCTGGAAGCGGCCTTCATCCAGCTGCTGCCCGAGGCCAAGAAGCGCGGCTACCAGCCGGTGGCAATCCCGCCGCTGGCGGCCGACGCCGATGCCGACATCGCCATCGAGGCCTCGGGCCTGACCATGCGCTTCGGCGATTTCACCGCCGTGGACAACGTCAGCTTCCGCATCCGCCGCGGCGAGATCTTCGGATTCCTCGGCTCCAACGGCTGCGGCAAGTCGACCACCATGAAGATGCTGACCGGCCTGCTGCCGGCCACCGCCGGCCAGGCCTCGCTGTTCGGCAAGCCGGTGGATTCCAGCGACATCCAGACCCGGCGCAGGGTGGGCTACATGTCGCAGGCGTTCTCGCTGTACACCGAGTTGACCGTGCGCCAGAACCTGGTCCTGCACGCGCGCCTGTTCCACGTGCCCGAAGACCAGGTGCCCGGGCGCGTGCAGGACATGAGCAAGCGCTTCGATCTGGACGCGGTCCTGGACAGCCTGCCCGACGCCTTGCCGCTGGGCATGCGCCAGCGCCTGTCGCTGGCGGTGGCGATGGTGCATGGCCCGGAGCTGCTGATCCTGGACGAGCCGACCTCCGGGGTGGATCCGGTCGCCCGCGACAACTTCTGGCGGCTGCTGATCGCCATGTCGCGCGAGGACCGGGTCACGATCTTCATCTCGACCCATTTCATGAACGAGGCCGAGCGCTGCGACCGCATCTCGATGATGCATGCGGGCAAGGTGCTCGACAGCGACACCCCGGCCGCGCTGGTGGAAAAGCGCGGCGCGGCCAGCCTGGAGGAGGCCTTCATCGGCTACCTGGTCGATGCCGGCGGCGGCAGCCCGACCAGCCAGGAAGATGAGGCCACGCCTGCCGCCAGCGCGCCGGCGCCCACCGCAGCGCCCAGGCCGCGCCGCAGGTTCAGCCTGCAGCGGGTGCTCAGCTACACCTGGCGCGAGGCGCTGGAACTGCGACGCGACCCGGTGCGGGCCACGCTGGCGCTGGGCGGCTCGCTGATCCTGATGTTCGTGATCGGCTTCGGCATCAACATGGACGTGGAGAATCTCAGCTACGCGGTCCTGGATCGCGACCAGAGCACGCTCAGCGAGAACTATGCGCTGGGGCTGTCCGGCTCGCGCTACTTCGTGGAGCAGGCGCCGATCGTGGACTACCAGGACATGGACCGGCGCATGCGCAGCGGTGAACTGTCGCTGGCGATCGAGATCCCGCCCGGGTTCGGCCGCGACGTGCTGCGCGGACGCCAGGTGCAGATCGGCGCCTGGATCGACGGGGCCATGCCCAGCCGCGCCGAGACCGTGCAGGGCTACGTGCAGGGCATGCACCAGCAGTGGCTGTCCGAGCGCGCCGCGATGCTCGGCGGCACGGTGGCGGCCACGGCCAGCGTGCAGACCCGCTACCGCTATAATCCCGACGTGAAGAGCATGCCGGCGATGGTGCCGGTAGTGGTCCCGCTGCTGCTGCTGATGCTGCCGGCGATGCTCACCGCGCTGTCGGTGGTGCGCGAGAAGGAAATGGGGTCGATCATCAACCTGTACGTCACGCCGGTCACGCGCAGCGAATTCCTGCTGGGCAAGCAGCTGCCGTACGTGGCCCTGGCGATGGTCAACTTCCTGCTGATGAGCCTGCTGGCGGTGACGGTGTTCGGGGTGCCGGTGACCGGCAGCTATCCCACCCTGCTGCTGGCCGCCTTCATCTTCAGCATCGCCTCCACCGGCATCGGCCTGCTGGCCTCGGCGCTGACCCGCAGCCAGATCGCGGCCATGTTCTTCGCCATGCTGGGCACGATGATCCCGGCCACCCAGTTCGCAGGTCTGATCGACCCGGTGTCCTCGCTGGAGGGCGTGGGCCGGGTGATCGGCAACCTCTATCCGGCCGCCTACATGTTCACCATCAGCCGCGGCGTTTTCAGCAAGGGCTTGGGGATGGGCGACCTGCAGGGCGCGTTCTGGCCGCTGCTGCTGTCGGTGCCGGTGATCCTGGGCGCGGCCATCGCGCTGCTGCGCAAGCAGGACAGCTGATGCGCGCGCTGGCCAACATCTATCGGCTCGGGGTGAAGGAACTCTGGAGCCTGCTGCGCGACCCGATGATGCTGCTGCTGATCGGCTACACCTTCACGATCTCGGTCTACACCTCGGCCACGGCGATGCCCGAGACCCTGCACGGGGCGCCCATCGCCATCGTCGACGAGGACGGCTCGCCGCTGTCGGCGCGGATCGTCTCTGCCTTCTACCCGCCGGAGTTCAGCAAGCCGGCACTGATCCGGCTGGACGCGGTGGATCCGGGCATGGACGCCGGCCTGTATACCTTCGTCCTGGACATCCCGCCCAACTTCCAGCGCGACGTGCTGGCAGGACGCTCGCCGGAGATCCAGCTCAACGTCGATGCCACGCGCATGAGCCAGGCCTTTGCAGGCAATGCCTACGTGCAGCAGATCGCCCTGGGCGAGGTCGGCGATTTCGTGCGTCGCTACCGGACCACGACCGTGCCGCCGGTGGACCTGGCGCTGCGCGCA
>Ga0222713_10003128_pt1 | contig 17330 bp, 16 predicted proteins | sample C33_649DmetaG_FD_165061 | JGI IMG/M metagenome (GOLD analysis project Ga0222713, IMG submission 165061) | Estuarine water microbial communities from San Francisco Bay, California, United States - C33_649D | ecosystem: Environmental > Aquatic > Marine > Unclassified | place: USA: California...
AAGGTGTCGAGGATCGCATCGCAGTCGGCCATCACGCGCGCGAGCTCCCCGGCGATGAGGGTCACGCGGGGATCCTTCGGGAGGGTGAACATCAGGGCTCCATGGTCAGGGACGGCGCTCGCAGACCACCGGGATCCCAGGGGCTGGACGAAGGGTGACGGCGGCCTGCAGACGCACCGCGGACGCCGGGATGGTGAGACGGAAGCGCCAGCGACGCACCAGCGCGGCGATCACGAGGATCCCCTCGGTCCAGGCGAACTGCTCACCGATACAGACGCGCGTCCCCCCCCCGAACGGGAAATAGGCATGCCGATGGTTCGGCTCGGCGCGGGGGGCGAGCCAGCGGTCGGGATCGAACCGGAGGGGCTCGGTCCACCACCGAGGGTCGCGCTGCGTCACCCAGGGGCTCACGAGGACCTGCGCGCCGACGGGGACCTCTTGCCCGCCGAGGACGATCGGCTCGATCACCTCGCGCGAAGTGGCATAGGCCGGGGGCCGGAGCCGCATCGCCTCGCTGAAGACCGCCCGCGTATACGGGAGATTCGGGAGATCGGCCATCGTGATCGGACGATCCCCACAGGCGTCGCGCACCTCCGCGGCGAGCCGCGCGTCGATCGTGGGATGCTGCGCGAGGAACCACCAGGTCCACGCCAGCGCGTTCGCGGTGGTCTCGTGCCCCGCGAGGATCAGGGTCATGACCTCGTCGCGAAGCTGGACGTCGGTCATCCCTGACCCATCCCCCTCAGCGTCTCGCGCCGCCATCAACATCGAGAGGAGGTCCCCCTGATCGCGCCCGGAGCGGCGATGATCCTCGATGATCGCGTAGATCGCGGCGTCGAGCGCCGGCACGGCCTGCTTCGCCCGCCGCATCCGCGGGATCGGGAGATCGTAGAGCCGCTCGCCGAAGAGGATCAGCCAGATGGAGAAGGAGTCGAGGACCGCGGTGAGCGCCTTCCCGAGTTCGGCGGCCCGGCCCAGCAGATCCACCCCGAAAAGGGTGCGCCCGACGATATCGAGGGTGAGATGATGCATCGCCCGGGCGAGATCGAGCACCTGCCCATCGGTCCACGACGCGGCCGCTGCCTCGGTGCGGGCGACCATCTCCTCCGCATAGCGCGCGATGCGCTCGCGATGGAAGGCGGGCTGCGCGAGCCGGCGCTGCCGCAGATGGAACTCCCCCTCGCTGGTCAGGAGCCCGTTGCCGAGCACGAAGCGGGTACGCTGGAGGCCGAGCCCCTTGCGAAGGCTCCGCGGGTGTCCCGTGAGGACCTCCCGCGCGAGATCGGGGTGCGAGGCGAGGAGGATCGTCCGCCCGACGACCGTCTTCGCGACCGCGAGGTCGGGATCGGTCGCCGCCATCAGCTCGACCGATCGCAACAGGTTGCCGCGGCTCCGCACCAGATGCTCCCCGGGGAACCGGTTGCGGACCGTGTAGCGAAGGCGCTCCGCGCTCATCGGGGGCACCGCATCAGTCGAGGTCGGTGCGCGTGACCGTTGGGATCGCCATCACGAACTCCGCGCCGAAGGCGCGGGATGGCGTGTGGAACCCCGCGGGGACGCCCCCCGCGAGGATCCGCATCGCGGCGCGCACCGCCGCCTGTGCCGTGAGGAGGTAGCCCGTCGGCGCCTCGAGGGTCGCCCGCGCCGTCCGACCCTGCGCGTCACGGACCTCTCCGTAGACATAGCTCCGCGTGCGCTGCAGCGCCTCTGGGCTCGGTCCCGCCGGCATCGCACGCACCCGCGCCCTCGCGCGGCGCTTCATGAACTCGGTGCGGAGGAGTGGGGCGAGCCAGCGCGAGATCCGCATCGCGCGGATGGCGGCCGGCGAGCTCGCCATATAGGTGATGATATCGGGGATCCCGGTGCTGTGATACGCCGTAGAGACATCCCCCCAGGGGATCGAGACGCAGAGCCGTGTCTTCCCGCCGAGCGGGAGCTGCCGGGTGCGCCACGCCGGCGGGACGGGGACGATCTTCCCCCCCGTGCGGATCGCGCCCGGGAGGCCAAGCCCTTCGACGACGGTGAGGGCGGTGCCATGCGAGGGGCCGGTGCCGCCGGAGAAGGCGAGCTCGAGGTGCGTCGCGGAGGGGAGCCGCTGATGGAGATGGGCCGCAAGGCAGTCGGTGGGGACCACATCGAAGCCGACCCCTGGCACCATCGTGATCCCCTTCGCCTTGGCCTGCGCGTCGAGCGCGGCGACCCGTTCGAAGACGGCGATCTCCCCCGTGATATCAAGGTACGACACGCCGCGCCGGAGACAGGCGGCGGTCATCGCCTGCACCGTGTGGGCGAAGGGGCCCGCGCAGTGGAGCACCACCGTGACGCCGTCGAGCGCCGCATCGAGCGCCGCGGCATCCTCGAGCGCGACGGGACGCGCCTCGCACCCCACCGACTCGGCGAGCGCGTACACGGCCGACGCGGTGCGCCCGGAGAGGATCGGTCGCAATCCGAGGCGGAGCGCCTCATCGACGATCAGTCGGCCGGTGTAGCCGGTGGCACCATAGATCAGGAGCGACATGGGAGCACGAAGGGACCGAGGTGAGACCCGGCGTGCTGCCAGGCGGCGCGGAGGGCCATCGCCAAGGTGGCGCGGGTCTCCTCCGGATAGACGATCGCATCGATGTAGCCACGCGCGCCGGCGTAGCGCGCATCGAGCTGGTGCTCGTAGTCGGCACGCATCTCCTCGACCGCACCCTGCAGCGCCGCACTGGGCTCGATACCCGCCTGCTTGGCCTTCGCGAGCGCGGGGCCGTGCACGGCAGCGACCGCCGCCTCCCCTTCCATCACCGCCATACGCCCGGTGGGCCAGGAGAAGATGAAGTCGGGATCGAACCCCTGCCCCGCCATCGCGTAGTAGCCGGCACCCGAGGCGTGATTGATGGTGAGGACGAGCTTGGGCACCGAGGCCGTCGCCATCGCCTCGACCCAGCGCGCCCCGGCACGGATGATCCCCTCCTGCTCCGCCTCCTTCCCGACCATGAAGCCGGAGACATCCTGCAGGAAGAGCAACGGGATCCCCTGCCGATCGCACCGATCGATGAAGAAGGCGACCTTCTCCGCGCTCTCGGGATAGATGATCCCCCCGAAGCGTGGGGGTTCCCCTGCGCGCCCCTTGATCAGCCCGCGCGCGTTGGCGATCACCCCGACGGGGATCCCCTCGATCCGCGCGTCGGCGCAGAGGAGCTCCTTCGCGAGGTTCGGCTGGAACTCATCGAGGGAATCGGCATCGACGAGCGCGCGCAGCACGGCGTGGAGGTCGTACGACATCCGATGATCGTTCGGGAGGAGATCGTAGAGCCCATCGGCATCGGCCGCGGCCTGTGCTGCCGCATCATGCGGCGCGAGGCGTGGCGGCGGGGCGAGCCGCGCCACGAGCTCTCGCATCTTCACCAAGCACGCCGCGTCATCCTCACAGGCGTAGTGCGCGACCCCGCTCACCTCGGTGTGCATCGTCGCCCCACCCAACGTCTCGGAGTCGACGCTCTGCCCCGTGGCCCCCTTCACGAGGTTCGGGCCGCCGAGTCCCATGAAGGAGCTCCCCTTCACCATGAGGATCACATCGCTCAGCGCCGGGAGGTACGCGCCACCGGCGATGCACTGCCCCATCACGGCGGCGAGCTGCGGCACACGGAGATAGCGCCGCATCAGCGAGTTGTAATAGAAGATGCGCGCGGCGCCGTACTGCCCCGGGAAGACCCCACCCTGATACGGGAGATTCACCCCAGCGGAGTCCACGAGGTAGAGGATTGGGATCCGGCACCGCATCGCGCACTCCTGCGCGCGGAGGATCTTAGGGATCGTCTCGGGCCACCAGGAGCCCGCCTTCACGGTGGCGTCGTTCGCGACGACCACGCATTCGCGGCCACGCACCTGGATCAGCCCGGTGACGACCCCGGCCGCTGGGGCCTCGCCCTCATACTGGTCGTGCGCGACGAGGAGCCCTAACTCGACGAAGCGACTCCCGGGGTCCATGAGCGCGGCGATCCGCTCCCGCGCGGAGAGCTTCCCCTGGGCATGCTGCTTGGCGATCCGCTCCAGACCGCCCCCCTGTCGCAGTCGCTCTTCAAGGGCGCGCGACGCCTCGGCCATCTGCCGGAGGCGCGACGGGCCGGCCCCGCTCACGCGCCCTGCGCCTGCCGCGCCGCGAACCACGCCCGGATGTACTCGATCAGCGCGGTGGTCGGCGTCCCCGGACCGAAGAGCTTCGCGATCCCCTGCTGCTCGAGCGCGTCCATGTCCTCCTTGGGGATGATCCCACCTCCCGTGATGAGGACATCGTCACGCCCCTGCTCACGCAGGAGCTGAAGGACGCGGGGGAAGAGGGTCATGTGTGCGCCGGAGAGGATCGAGAGGCCGACGACATCGACGTCCTCCTGCACCGCGGCGGAGGCGATCATCTCGGGGGTCTGGTGGAGCCCGGTGTAGATGACCTCCATCCCGGCATCGCGCAGGGCGGCGGCGACGACCTTGGCCCCCCGGTCATGACCATCGAGACCAGGCTTGGCGACGAGCACGCGGATGGGGCGAGACATGGGGGAAAGCTACCCTGCCTTTCGCGCGACGAGCAACATCTCGGAGGAGCGCCGGTGCACGGGCGCGTCGCCGAAGCCATCGTACGCCGCGACGACGGTGAGCCCGGCCTCCTCCATCAACGCCGCGAGCCGATCCGCGGTATAGAGCCGGATCCGATGCGACCGTCGCTCCACCTCCCGCCGGCGGGTCCAGGTGGAATCGATGGTGAGGAATCCCGAGAGGGGATCGAAGCTCCGGTCCTGCCGCACCGTCGTCCCGTCCGCGGTCTCCCAACTGTCGGTGCCGACGAAGCGGGCCATGATCCCATCGCGGCTCCCCCCCTGCCAGATCAAGGTGCCCCCACGCTTCAGCACGCGTGCCACGCCACGGATCACCCGCGCGTCATCCGAGGGATCATCGAAGAAGCCGAAGCTCGTGAAGAGATTGACGACCGCATCGAAGCGACCGCGCCAGAGGGTCGGGAGCCGGCGCATGTCGCCGTGGCGGTAGCGGAGCGCTGGGCCGGTCGAGCCACGCCGAGTGCTGGTGGGGATGCCTGCCTCGCGACCCGCCTGTCGGGCCACACGCAGGAGCGGGCGCGAGAGGTCGAGCCCCGTCACCTGGCATCCACTGGCGGCGAGCAGCTGCGCATGCCGTCCCTGCCCGCAGGCCAGATCGAGCACCTTCGCGCCCGCAGGGAGCGCCAAGAGCTCGAGCAGACGGGCGACCTGGGCCCGATCGCTCGCCGGCGTGAAGAGCGGCGAGAACTCGTTGAGGTACCCCTCGTCGAAGTAGGTCCGCCACCACGCCATGCGCGTCGCCTTAGAAGAAGACGGGCTCGCGATACGCCCCGAAGACATCCTCGAGCGCGGCGCGGATCTCATACAAGGTGCAGTAGCACCGTGCGCACTCCAAGATGAACGGCACCACATTCTCCGTCCCGCGTGCCGCCTCGCGGAGGCGATCGAGCGCCGCCGTGCACCGCGCACTGTCACGGCTCTGCCGGAGCCGCGAGAGTGCCGCCGCCTGATCCTTCGCCGCCTGCTCATCGATCTTCAAGAGCGGGATCTCGAGCGCGCGCTCCTCGGTGGTGAAGGCATTCACCCCGACGATCAACCGCCGATACTGCTCGATCTCCCACTGCTGCCGCGCCGCCGACTCGGCGATCTTCTTCTGGAACCACCCCGTCTCGAGCCCCGGCACCACCCCGCCCTGACCGGCGATCTCCTCGAAGAGCCGCTCGGCCTCGGATTCCATCTCGTCCGTGAGCTTCTCGATGTAGTACGAGCCACCGAGCGGGTCGATCACGTTCGGCACCCCGGTCTCATATGCCAACACCTGCTGCGTGCGGAGCGCGACCTCCACCGCCTGCTCCGTGGGGAGGGCGAGGGTCTCGTCCATCGAGTTGGTATGCAGCGACTGCGTGCCCCCCAAGACCGCGGCGAGCGCCTGGTAGGCGACGCGCACCACGTTGTTCATCGGCTGCTGTGCGGTGAGGGTCACCCCCGCCGTCTGCGAGTGGAAGCGCATGATCAGCGAGCGCGACGACGTCGCTCCATACCGCTCCTTCATGTGCCGTGCCCAGATCCGCCGCGCCGCACGGAGCTTCGCGATCTCTTCGAAGAAGTCGTTATGGATGTCCCAGAAGAAGGAGAGGCGCGGCGCGAAGTCATCCACATCGAGCCCACGTGCGATCCCGCGCTCCACATAGGTGAAGCCGTCGGCGAGGGTGAAGGCGAGCTCCTGTGCCGCCGTCGCCCCCGCCTCTCGGATGTGATAGCCGGAGATCGAGACGGTGTTCCACTGCGGGACCTCCTTCGCCCCGAACTCGAACATGTCGACGATCAACCGCAGCGCGGGCTCGATCGGGAAGCACCAGGCGTGCTGCGCCATGTACTCCTTGAGGATGTCGTTCTGCACCGTCCCGCGGAGCTGCGCGAGCGGGACCCCCTGCTTCTCCGCCGCGGCGAGATAGAAGCACCAGAGGATGATCGCCGGCCCGTTGATCGTCATCGAGGTGGAGACCTCGCCAAGCGGGATCCCCTCGAAGAGCTGCTCCATGTCTGCGAGCGAACTGATCGCCACCCCGCACTTCCCCACCTCCCCCTCGGACCGCGGATGGTCGGAGTCGTACCCCATCAGCGTCGGAAAGTCGAAGGCGACGGAGAGCCCCGTCGTCCCCTCCTTCAACAGGAACTTGTACCGTGCGTTCGTCTCCTTCGCCGAGCCGAAGCCGGCGAACTGCCGCATCGTCCAGAGCTTGCCGCGATACCCCGTGGGGTGGATTCCACGGGTGAAGGGAAACTGCCCCGGGACCTCGAAGGCGGTCCCTGCCGACCCTTCGAGATCGAGCGCAGTGTAGAGCGGCGCGACCTCATTGGCCGAGTTGGTGTAGGCGAGGTCACGGACCTCGCCCTTCGCGAAGCGAGCGCGCCACGCCTCGACCTCGGCACGGAGCCGGTCGAGTTCGTCACGCATCGCCGCGAGGGTCGGATCGAGTTCGGTGGGGGTCGTCATGTCGGGCTTCCCGTGAAGGTGCCGGCGGCGACGCTCCGCGCGAGGAGCGCCTCCGCCACGGTGAAGGGGGTCACCTCGCCACGCTCGAGCGCGGGAAGCTGCGCCTCCACCCACTGCTGGATCCCCTCGTCACGCCAGAGCCGACGATGGATCCGATGTTCCACCACATCGCGCACGCGGTCCCGCAGGCGTTCGCGCCGGCGCGACTGCAAGGTGCCGCTCCGTTCAAGATAGGCGAAGTGCCGATCGAGCGCGGCGATGAACTCCGGCATCCCTTCCCCCGTCGCGCCGATCGTCCGGAGCACCGGCGGGGTCCAGCGGTCATCATCGCGAGCGGCGGCCTCGCGCGCCTGTCGCTTCGGGTTCACGGCCTTGAGATCGATCCCATGGTGCGCATCGGGGGCGGGGCCACCGCCCCCACGCAGCCCAAGCATCACCTCGATGTCGTTGCGCAGCCGGTCGGCCCCAGGACGATCGGCCTTGTTCACGACGAAGCAGTCGGCGATCTCCATCACCCCGGCCTTCAGGGTCTGGATCGCATCCCCCGACTCAGGCACCAGGATCACCGCACTCGTGTCGGCCAGTCGGGCGATGTCGAGTTCGCTCTGCCCCACCCCGACCGTCTCCACGAGGATCCGATCCATCCCGAAGGCGTCGAGCACGTCACAGACCTCGCGCGTCATCGAGGCGAGCCCGCCGAGCGAGCCGCGCGTGGCCATGGAGCGGATGAAGACGTTGGGGTGCAACGCGACGCGCTCCATGCGGACGCGATCGCCAAGGAGGGCGCCACCGGTGAAGGGCGAGGTCGGATCGACCGCGACCACCCCCACCTTCATCCCCGCCGCGAGATACGCCTCGGCGAGGAGGGTGGTCAGCGTGCTCTTCCCCGCCCCCGGCGGTCCCGTGAGTCCGAGGCGACGCGCCCGCCCGAGCTTCGGGTGGATCGTCGCCGCGAGACGTTCGTGCCCCTCGCGCTGGTCCTCGATGATGCTGACCGCGCGCGCGAGCGCCGCCTTCTGGCCTGCCGCGAATCCCTCGAGCACGCGCTCAAGCGCCCGCTCGATCGCCCCGCTCCCGCTCATCGCTCCCCCACCTGTGGCTCGTCATGCTCGTCGTGGATATCCCCGACGACCTCTTCGATCAGGTCTTCTAAGGTCACCAGGCCCAGCGTCTCCCCCGCCAGCCCCTGAACGATGGCGAGGTGTCGGCGATCGCGCAGCATCCGCGTCATCACCGCATGACAGGGCTCATCGGGGGAAGCGACCGCCACGGGACGCAACTGGTGCAACGGCCCCTCCGGTCGCGCGATGACATCCCAACTCGTGAGGAGCCCCTCGATCTGATCGAGGCTCTCGCGGTAGACCGGAAGCCGACTGAACTTGGACTGCGCGACGACGCGCGCCACCGTCGCGGCATCGGCGCTCCGCTCGACCCCGACGATCTCCTCACGCGGGGTCATCGCCTCACGCACCAACCGGGTGCCGAACTCCACCACGCCACTGATGATCGCCCGCTCCCCCGCGGCGCCGACTCCTTCGACCTCACCCTCACGGAGCAGATCCTCGAGCGACTCCTGTGGCGTCGGCTCCACACGCGGGACGGGGAGGCGTCGGTCCACCAGACGGGTCGCGAGCGCCGCCCAGGGCGCGACCACCCGCTCCACCAATCGCAGCGGGGGGAGGAGCACGGCCAGCGTGCCGGCGGGCCAGCGCTTGGCGATCGCGCGCGGCACGAGTTGACCGAGGATGAGGAGCCCCAGCGCGGTGAGCAGGAGCCGACGTGAGACGCTGAATGCCCCCGCTCCGAAGCCGAGCCCGATCACCGCCCCCAAGGTGAAGACGGTCGCCGCGATTCCGGTGCCGGCGGCCACGAGCAACTGATGCGGCCGCTCGAGGTAGAGTGCCGCCGTCGCCGCGCCGGCGAGACGTTGCTCCGCCCAGTGCCGGAGCCAGATCCGGCTCACCGAGCGCAGCGCGCTCGCCGCCCCGGTCAGCAACCCGACGACGAGCACGAGCCCGATGGTGAGGACCCAGAGACTCATCCCACCTCCACCGCGGTCTCTGGGGCGAGGGGCTCGAGATAGACGCGCTCCACCCGGCGACGCACCACGCGCTCGATGACGACCCGATGGTCCGCCACCGTGAGCGACTCGCCGGCTGCCGGCACGCGCCCGAGGACCTCCATCACGAGCCCGCCGACCGTCGACACATCCTCACGCGTGAGATCCTGCCCGAGCAGCTCGGAAAGCGCCTCGAGGGAGACACCGGCCGAGAGCCAGAGACGGCCGCCCGCACCGCGCTCGATGTCGGGGCGCTCGACGTCCCCCTCGTCCTGGATGTCCCCGATGATCAGCTCGAGGATATCCTCGAGGGTGATGAGCCCCGCCGTCCCGCCGAACTCATCGAGGACGATGGCGATGTGCCGCCGCGAGGTACGGAACTCGCGCAACTGCGCCTCGACCGTCTTGGTCGGTGGGATGTAGAGCGCGGGCCGCACCAAGGCCCGCCACCCAGAGGCGGGTTCGATGTCGTCGACGAGCGCGGCCAGCAGATCCTTGGCGTAGAGCACCCCGACCGGTTCATCGAGCGAGCCATCGAAGACCACGAGGCGCGCATGCCGCGCGCTCCGCACCCGGTCCGCGACCTCCGACCAGGGCGTGTCGAGTTCGATCCCCACGATGTCGACCCGAGGGATCATGATCGCGTCGACGCGCGTATCACGAAGGGAGAAGACCCCATGCACCAGGACGCGATCCCCGCCGCCGGCCTCCGCCTCGGCCGCGACGACCTCGCGGAAGCGCTCCACGGCGTCCTCGCGCTCCTCGATCGCATCATCGCGGGAGGGAGGGAGCACCGAGTGCAGCAGGCGATCGACCCAGATCCCGAACCTGACCACCGGCGCGCACACGGCCTCGATCACTGCGACCATACCGTGGACGCGGTCGAGCCCGACCGCCCCCGCCGCATCGCCGGCCTCCCGGGCCGCCACCTCGGTCAACATGACGAGGAGGACGCCCGCCACCACGACGACCGGGATCAGGTAGCGCGCCGGGACCCAGCCACTCGCCATCAGCGCCAGCGTGGTCGCGGTGCCCGCGAGGAGCTGCGCGAGGATCCGCCCGAAGGCGAGGGCCCGATGGACCGACTCGCGGCGCACGAGGCAATCGCGCACCGACACCGATGACGGAGGCTCTTCCTCATCGAGACTCAACAGCGCGCTGTCGGCATAGACGCTCACCGCCGCGACGGCGGCGGCGAGCCCCGCGAGCAAGACAAGCAACACACTCATGCCCTGAGCCACCGACGCACGTAGCGCTCCTGACGACGCCACATCGGGGAGGTCAGGCGCGCCTCACCCTCCGGATGGTCGTGGCCCAGCACATGGAGGGTGCCGTGGACCACCACTCGCACGAGCTCCTCACGCACCGGACGGCCGAAGGCCCGCGCATTCGCGCGTGCCACCTCAGGACAGATGTAGATATCGCCGATGGTGGCCCCCGCCGCATCCCGGAAGCCGAACGAGATCACATCGGTCGGCCCCCGGTGCGCGAGATGCTTCGCGTTGAGCGCAGCCATTCGACGCGAGGGCAGGAAGGTGACCGAGACCAACGCCGACCGCGCCCGTTCGGCGCGGAGCACCCCCTGGACGATCGTCGCGATGCGCGCACGCGCGAGCGAGACGCGCACCCCCTCAGACTGCACCGCGACCGTCGGGGCGCTCACGTCCCGGCGTCCTTCGCGTACGCCGAGACGATCTCGCGCACCAGGCGATGCCGGACCACGTCGACCTCGGTGAAATAGTGGAAGGCGATCCCCTCGATCCCCTGTAGGATGCGCTCCACCTGGAGCAGGCCGCTCTCCTCCCGCTTGGGAAGGTCCACCTGCGTCTTGTCCCCGGTGATCACCGCGCGCGAATTCACGCCGAGGCGCGTCAGGAACATCTTCATCTGCGCGTTGGTGGCGTTCTGCGCCTCGTCGAGGATCACGAAGGCATCGGCGAGCGTACGCCCGCGCATGTACGCCAACGGCGCGATCTCGATCACGCGCGTCTCGAGCGCGCGCGCCACCCGCTCCGGCGGCATGAGATCGTCGAGCGCGTCGTACAACGGCCGCAGGTAGGGATCGACCTTCGCTTGCATATCCCCGGGGAGGAAGCCGAGCGATTCGCCCGCCTCGACCGCCGGTCGCGCGAGGATGATACGGCGCACGCGCTTGCGCGCCAGGGCGTCGACCGCCGCGGCCACCGCGAGATAGGTCTTTCCCGTCCCCGCCGGTCCGATCCCGATCACGATCTCGTGCTCGAGCAGCTTCTCCATGTACTCACCCTGCCCCTGCGTCTTGGGCTGGATGATCTTGCGTACCCCGGGGAGCACGATCCGCCCGGGCGTCCCACCCTCTCTCGGGGCCCCCTCGAGTGAGAACCGGAGCACGTCATCGGGATCGAGCGGCTGGCCCTGCCGCGCCTGCTCGATCATCCGCGTCGCCACCCCACTCGCCTTCTCCACCACGTCCGTCGCGCCGACCAACGTCATCGCGTCGCCACGCAACGTGACCCGTACCGGATAGAGCTTCTGCAGCTCGGAGAGATTGGCGTCTCCCACCCCCGCGAGCAGGAGGAGATCGGCCCCCTCGGTCGAGAGCCGGATCGTCTGGGTGTCGCCCGTCGAGATCCCATCGGTCATGCGTCCACCGTCCGGATGTGCAACTCGGACAGATCGTCCGCCGGCACCGCGCTCGGCGCCCCCTCGAACAGCGCGCGCGCCGCCGTCGTCTTGGGGAAGGCGATCACGTCGCGGAGCGAGCTCGCCCCCGCCAGGAGCATCGCGATCCGGTCGAAGCCGAAGGCGATCCCGCCGTGGGGCGGCGCGCCTGCCCGCAACCCCTCGAGCAGGAAGCCGAAGCGTCGCTCCTGCTCCGCCGCGTCCCCGATGCCCAAGAGCGAGAACATCCGCGACTGCACCGTAGGATCGCTCGTGCGGATGCTCCCGCCACCGAGCTCGGTCCCGTTGAGCACGCAATCGTAGGCGAGCGCGCGCCAGGTGGCGGGCGCATCGGGCCGCGCCTGCCTATCCTCGGCGTTGGGCGCGGTGAAGGGGTGATGCACCGCCGCCAATGCCCCCGACTCCGGATCCTGATCGAACATCGGGAAGTCGAGTACCCAGAGGAAGCGCCGCGCGGTCGGATCGGCGAGCCCGAGGCGCGCCGCACACTCCTGCCGCACCCGATCGAGCGCCGGACTCGCGACGCGATCATGCGCCGCGACGGCGAGGAGGAGTTCCCCCTCGCGGAGCGAGAGCGCCGACTGCGCCTCGGCCGACAGGAACTTCGCGAGCGGGCCCTCGAGCGCGCTCCCCGTCCCCTTGAGGCGGATCAACCCGCCGATCCCCGCCCCCTTCGCGATCGCCTCGAGCTCGTCGACCTGCTTGCGGCTCCACCCCGCGCCCCCCGGGACGCGGATCCCGCGCACGCGACCGCCGGCCCGGAGCGCCGACTGGATGATGGCCGACTCACTCTGCGCGAAGCGCGCGGTGAGATCCTCGATCTCGAGCCCGTAGCGGAGATCGGGACGATCGCAGCCGTAGCGCTCCATGGCGTCGGCATAGCTCATGCGCGGGAAGGGGGTCTCCACCGCGACCCCCGCCTCGGCCCAGAGCGACTGGATCAACCCTTCGGCGAGCGTAATGATGTCCTCGCGCCCGATGAACGAGGCCTCGATATCGATCTGCGTGAACTCGAGCTGACGATCGGCGCGCAGGTCCTCGTCGCGAAAGCACCGGGCGATCTGGAAGTAGCGATCGAACCCTGCGCACATGAAGAGCTGCTTGTAGATCTGCGGCGACTGCGGGAGCGCGTAGAACTCCCCCGCGTGCATCCGACTCGGCACGAGGAAGTCACGCGCGCCCTCCGGTGTCGGCTTGGTGAGGATCGGCGTCTCGAGCTCGAGGTAGCCCTGCGCGCTGAGGTATTGCCGCGTGGTCTGCATCAGCCGGTGGCGGAGCACGAGGGCGCGCTGGAGCTCGTCGCGCCGCAGGTCGAGGATGCGATGCCGCAGGCGGAGCTCCTCAGCGGGGAGCTTCCCATCCTTGATCGGCGCCACGGGGAGCGCGGGCGTCACCGCCGGACCGACGACGCGGATCGCCGTCGCGCGCACCTCGATCGCCCCCGTCGCCATCTCGGGATTGAGCATCTCCGCCGGACGTGGCGCCACCGTCCCCTCGATCATCACCACGCTCTCGATCCCGATCGCCGCGGCCGCCGCGATCGTCTCTGCCGCCGTCCACTGCGGATTGAACGAGCACTGCACCACCCCGCCCCGGTCGCGCAGGTCAAGGAAGACCTGACCGCCGAGGTCGCGTGAGCGATGGACCCAGCCGCCGAGCACGACGACGATGCCGACGTCGGAGGCCCGCAGGGTGCCGGCGAGGTGGGTGCGGAGGGTGGTGGCGAGCGCCGCGGCGGAGGGTGTGGTCACGACGGAAGTGGCAGGGTGGAGGGGGTGGGTCGGGCGCGGAAGTGCGAGAGGACCGCCCCGGTGGCCCCGCCGAGGATATCGGCGAACCAGTCGGCGAGGCTCGCCGAGCGGCCGGGGATGTAGGCCTGATGCACTTCGTCGATCAGACCGAAGACGGCGACGCAGGCGAGGACGATCGTGACACGCCCCCACGAGGCCCGATAGCGGCTCGCGCGCAGGAGCAGGTAGGCGAAGCCGCCGTACATGCCGAAATGCACGACCTTATCGAGCCCACCGATGTCGGGGCCGACGCTGATGTTGGGCCAGGACGTCCCCACGAGGATGAGGGCGGCCCAGAGGAGCGCCGGCCAGAATCTCGATGGCCGTTCGCGGAGGGCGACAGGAGGACCGACCAGTGTCATGAAGAGGTGTAAATCTAGTCGCCGCAGGGACTTGGTGGTAGACGAGCCGCATTGACCACCCTGTCCGGAACCGGTAGGCTTCGGGATGCAGAACCTGCTGGATCTCGCCCCCGCCGACGCCGAGCTTCTCCTGAGGAAGTTCGCCGTGGCCCACGGGGAGTCCGCCTACCGCGGGAGCCAGGTGGTCCCCCACCTCTGGCAGAAGCCGGTCGCGAGCTTCGAGGCGATGACCGACCTCCCGAAGGCCTTCCGGGAGCGGCTCGCCGAGCACTTCGTCCTCCCGCGGCTGACGCTGGAGACCGAACAGCGCTCCACCGACGGGACGCGGAAGTTCCTCTTCCGGTTGGCCGATGGGCAGGCGATCGAGACGGTCGCGATCCCGGACGATGATCGGATGACCTTCTGCATCTCCTCGCAGGCCGGGTGCCCCCTCCAGTGCGCCTTCTGTGCGACCGGCGCGATGGGGTTCGCCCGCAACCTTGCCGTGCATGAGATCACCGGGCAGGTGCGCGAGCTCGCGTTGCTCGATCCACCGGTGCGTGCGACGAATATCGTCTTCATGGGGATGGGCGAGCCGCTGCTGAACTGGGGGGCGGTCGATGGGGTGCTCTCCGCGCTGAATGATCCCAAGGGGTTCGGGATCGGCGCACGCCACATCACCGTCTCGACGGTCGGGATCCTCCCCGGGATCGAGGCGCTGGGACGGCGCAAGGAACAGTTCCGCCTCGCCCTCTCGATCCATGCGCCGAGTGATGCGCTGCGGCAGACGCTGATGCCGGTGAACACCAAGTATCCCCTCGCCGAGGTGATCCGTGCGGCGGCGGCGTTCGACCGACGCGTGACCTTCGAATACGTGATGCTGGGCGGGGTGAACGACCGCCCCGAGCATGCCGATCAGTTGGCCGCGCTCGCACGCGTGTGCGGCGCCTTCGTGAACCTGATCCCACTGCACCCCGGTGGGGCGATGGGGTTCACCCCGACACCGCCGGAGGCGATCGCACGCTTCGCGCGCCGCATCCGCGGGCATGGGGTGGAGGTCGCGATCCGAAAGAGCCGCGGGAAGGACATCGCCGCCGCGTGCGGACAGCTACGGGTCGAACGCCTCCGGCGGCGGCCGCCAGCGGGCCCCGACGATGATCGTGAGATTCAGGTAGCGTGAGGTGTCGGGACGGAGCTCGACGCGCGCGCCCGTGAGCGCCCGCGCCGCGAGCTCGCCCCACGCCATCGGCCCGCTGCGCACCAGCACGATCGAGCTATCGGTGCGCTCGGGCGCGTTCCCCGACGCGACGACATCGAACCCCGCGTCCCGCATCGCCCGCGTGGCGCGCCGTGCGAGCCCGCGGGTGCCGGCCCCATTCAGGACTTCCACGCGGATCCGGAGCGACTCGGGGACCACCCGTGGGAGGGTGCTGGCCGCCATGGCCGTCACCTCGGTCCCCACCGTCGGTTCCGACCCACGCGGCCAGACAAAGACGCCGGTCCCGGTCAGCAGCACGGCGATGACGAGCCAACCCCGCAGCCGCCGCGGGATCATCGGACCGCGTTCCATAGGGCCACGGCCTCAGGGAAGAGCGCCTTCCCTTCACGGAGCGTCCACTCGAGGCGCATCCGCACCACCTGCCGGAAGACCCCGTCGAAGTCGTGCACGAGATGGTCGGCGAGGAAGGCCCGGTCGGCGCGCAAGAACGAGCGGCCAGGTTCGAGGAAATCCGCCATAAAGAGCGCGCGTCCCGTGCGTCCCCAGCCAGCGTACCCGACCGTGTGCCAGCGCACCGCGTCGAGCACCTCCGGTCGCGTCTCGCCGTGCGAGACGAGGAGATTCGCCGCCGCGGGGCCATGCAGGACCTCGAGTGGGAGATCCCCGGGACCAGCCAGTCGCCGTAACTCCGCCTCCGGCGCATCGCGTAGCGCATCGTGGAGGATGCCGACATCGTGCCAGGCCGCGGCCTCCCTGGGAGGGAGCTGGAGGTCCCGCGCCCAGCGATCCAGCAGCGCGACGACACGCATGATGTGCGCACGCCGTCTCTCCTCCACCTGTGCCCACGAGGGCCAACAGACCGACGTCATCTTAGACGAAGTAATCGCTGACGCGGACCGAGAAGCGCTCCGCCTCGACGACCTTTATGATCGAGCGCGCATAACGGCCATCGGGGGCGCGGTCGGCGAGATCGGCGCTCGTGCCCGGGAACTGCACCCGCCCCGTGCGGTCGCTGATGACGCGCACGATCGGGCGCGCACCCATCTCGGGTACCGGGTTCACGCGCTCGACGATGCCGAGTTCCATCGTGTCGAGCACCACGCAGGTCCCCACCGGATAGACGCCGAGCAGCGAGACGAACGCTTTGACGATCACCGGATCCATGCCGCGACGAGGATCATCGCGCATCTCCCGGAGCACGGCGGCCGGGTGCTTCGCCGTCTCCGTGTAGGCCCGCCGCGAGGTCGCGGCATCGAACGCATCCGCGACCGCGACGATCTTGCTAAAAAAGGTCATGTCCGACATCCGCGGGGAGCGCGGATAGCCGCTGAGGTCGCGCTTCATGTGATGCTGATACGACACCAACATCGTCCGGTACGGGAGTTCGGCCTGTTCCTTCAGATTGAAGAGCATGAGCACCCCGAGCCAGGGATGCGAGGCGACGACACGCCACTCCTCCTCCGTGAGCAGGTCAGGCTTCTGGATAATCTCGATGGGGACGCGCGACCTCCCGATGTCGTGGAAGAGACCGGCGATCCCAAGATCGTAGAGCTGCACGCGGGTGAGCCCGAGACGGCGCCCGAGCGCGATGGAGAAGATGCAGACGTTCACACAATGCGTGAAGGTGTAGTCGTCGTAGTCGCGGATCGTCGTCAACCCGACGAGCGCGGCCTCATCGGTGAGGATCTGGTCGACGATGCCCTGCACCACGCGTTTGACCTTCTTGATGTTGGCGCCCTTGCCGAGCCGGAGCGCCGTCATGACCTCTTTGGAGGCACCGACCGACTGCTCATAGACGCGCTTCGCGCGCGCCTTGGAGCCAGCGGCCTCGATCGACTCCTCGGGCGATACATCGAGCGGACGCAGCTCGAAGACCTCGACGAGCGACTCCTCGAGCCGCGCCTCGAGCATCTGGAGCCGCTCCATCGACGACCCATCTGGTGGATCGACCACGAAGGTCAGCAACACCGTCCACTGGGGGGTCGAGGGGGCCGACCTCATGTGGATGGTCCCGATGTTCACCTCGCGCAACCGGCCGAGTATGAACGAGAAGCTCGTGAAGTTGTCGAGGTCGAGCTTCATGCGCGTGGCATTGAGGAAGAGGTACTCCCCTTGGACGCGGAACTCGCACTCCCCCTCCTCGCGCACCAGCTGCTCGACGAACCTCGTGAACTCCTGCAGCGACTTCTGGACCGTCGCGTTCTCGAGCGGATAGAGGCGCAGGTTCCGCA
>Ga0222713_10003132_pt1 | contig 17324 bp, 15 predicted proteins | sample C33_649DmetaG_FD_165061 | JGI IMG/M metagenome (GOLD analysis project Ga0222713, IMG submission 165061) | Estuarine water microbial communities from San Francisco Bay, California, United States - C33_649D | ecosystem: Environmental > Aquatic > Marine > Unclassified | place: USA: California...
CACCATTCAAGTGTTGGTCCAGTGTCGTGAAGATTTACTGAAGCGTACCTATGAGTGTTTGAAAGGCGCAAAGCGCGCCATCGTGCACTTTTACAACTCCACCAATCCGTTACAGCGACGTGTGGTTTTTGGTCTTGACAAGCAGGGTGTCATCGACATTGCTGTGAAGGCCGCAACGTTGTGCAAAGACTTAGAACATCTGCTTCCTGGAACCGACGTTCGCTACGAGTACTCGCCCGAGAGCTTCACACTGACCGAGCCAGAGTTTGCAATCGAAATCTGCGAGGCAGTTATGACTGTGATTAAACCGACCAGCACACAGAAACTGATCTTGAATTTGCCGGCAACCGTCGAGTGCTACACGCCAAACGTGTACGGCGATGTCATTGAGTGGTTCATTCGTACCATTGCCAAGCGCGACACCGTGACTATTTCGTTGCACCCTCACAACGATCGAGGTTGCGCAGTTGCTGCAGCCGAGTTTGGCGTAATGGCAGGAGCTGATCGTGTTGAAGGAACGTTGTTTGGTAACGGCGAGCGCACCGGCAATGTCGACCTGATCACATTGGCAATGAACCTGTTCGTCAATGGCGTTGATCCCGAACTCGATATCACCGACATTGATGCACTGCGTCGCGACGCCGAGTATTGCAATCGTTTGCCTGTTCCCGAACGCCAGCCATACGTTGGCGACTTGGTGTACACCGCATTTTCAGGTAGCCACCAAGATGCCATCAAAAAAGGCTTCGAGGCGCTTTCCGAAAACTACGACCAATGGGGTGTTCCCTATTTGCCACTCGACCCAAAGCATGTTGGCCGCAACTACGAGTCGGTGGTTCGCGTCAACAGCCAGTCGGGCAAGGGTGGCGTTGCCTACATCATGAAGGCAGAACACGGTTTTGATTTGCCTCGACGTTTGCAAATTGAGTTCTCGCAAACCATCCAACACATCACCGAAGATTCGGGTACCGAGATCAGCCCCATGATGCTGTGGGATGCATTTAAGCACGAATATCTCACCGAGTTCCCTGCATACAACCTTGTGAGTCACGAACTGAAGAGCGAATCACTCACAGGACACACCGAGATTTCGGCTCACATCGACATCAATGGAACCCGTCAGACATTTATCGGTAAAGGCAACGGACCAATCGATGCCTTTGTCCATGCCATTCGCGGACAGTTCAACAGCACCCTCGATGTAAAGGACTACACCGAGCACGCATTAGGCCAAGGCTCTCAGGCCACAGCAGTTGCTTATGTCGAAACAGGTGACGACAGCGGACACAACCGCTGGGGCGTAGGTGTTGACCCAAACACCATCACGGCATCGCTGCGTGCCGTACTCAGCGCATTCGAACGCCACGAAGCCTCTCGCAAACGTAAATAGCCCTTCAACTACTGTTGAGCTATGCGCGTATCTGTTGACTTTGACCTGTGTGCATCAACGGGTGGTTGCGTACATCAGGCTCCAACAGTGTTTGAAATTCGTGACGATGGATTTTTGTATGTACTGCAAGCCGAACCAGACGAAAGTCTTCGCGCACAAGTAACCGCCGCAGAAGAGCTCTGCCCTACTGGCGCGATTTCGATCACCGACTAACTCGTTCATGTCGTTTTATTCCAAACTCGATGCCGCGTGGGCAACATCACAATCTGCTTTATGTGTTGGCCTCGATCCCGACATCAGCAAACTTCCCCAACACTTACACAGCGATCCACTCGGAATTCAAAAGTTTTGCATCGACATCGTTGATGCCACCGCAGATGTGGTGTGCGCTTTCAAACCACAGATTGCCTACTTTGCAGCAGTAGGCGCAGAGTCGCAGTTGCAGGCAGTGTGCGACCACATTCGCACGCAGTACCCGCACATCGTCCTGATCCTCGATGCCAAGCGTGGCGACATCGGTGATACCGCAGCGTTGTATGCCAAAGAAGCATTTTCCCGATATCAAGCAGACGCAGTCACTGTCAACCCATACCTAGGCACCGACTCGCTGATGCCGTTTCTGACAGCGTCCGACAAAGGGACCATCGTGTTATGCCGCACGTCAAATGCTGGCAGTAGCGAATTTCAAACTCGCATCGTTAACGGAACATCGTTGTACAAACACGTTGCCATCGCTGCGGCATCAAAGTGGCGCGACATTGGCGACACTGCTCTTGTCATGGGTGCAACATTTCCTAAAGAACTCGCCGAGGTTCGCTCCATTGTCGGCAATATGCCACTGCTCGTTCCTGGGATTGGTGCCCAAGGTGGAGACATCAACTCGGTTGTTCGCGCTGGTCGCGATGAAGCAGGCACTGGGCTTGTGATCAATTCGTCGCGTGCAGTGTTGTATGCAAGTAATGATCTCGACTTCGCCCAAGCAAGTCGACGTGTCGCAGTTGCCACACGAGATGAAATTCGCGCCGCAAACAACTAGCCTGCTCCACGTGCCAAATCCTTTTTTATCCCCCGAATGGATTGCTGAAGCTCGAGTTATTCGCGCAAAGTACGAAGACCGCGCACCAAAGATTCCTGTTTCTATCCGCATGAATCAGGTGGTGAAAAACGTCCCATTTGGTGATGGCATCATCAATAGCCACATCGACACATCATCAGGCGAACTCGTGATGGATTTAGGTCACCTCGACTCCCCCGACCTCACGGTCACCACCGACTATGCGACGGCCCGCGCCATCTTCCTCGAACAAGATCCACAAGCCGGCATGCAGGCATTCCTCTCGGGCAAAGTGAAGGTCGAAGGCGACATGACAAAAATGATGCAGATGCAAATTGCCATGCCAAAAGATGACTTAGCAGTTCAAGTCGCGGCCGAAATCATGGCCATTACTTCAAGCCTCTAACGCGAACTTGACCGCACCAGGCTGCCAGTAAGTACGGCTGTAGCAGCACACACCGCCCCAACCACAAGGGCGTACGAATAGCTGGTTACTTTGCCGCTGCTTTCCGTTATGTCATGCACGGCAATCATCAACGCGCCACCCAACACTGCACCCATTTGCGACATCAGTTGTTGCATTGCACTTGCAACGCCCATATCGCTCTCTTTCACCGATGCCGCCAACAACGATGTCAACGACGGCGCAGCAATGCCCATACCAAAACCGGTGAGCGACAAACCCAACACCACAAGCCAGTCGCTATTGGGCGAATTGACCATGATCAATGCCACCATGGCGAGCAAAATCATGAACGCACCAAGCATTCCGGTTTTTCGTTCACCTAACCGACCCACAAAATATCCCGCAAACGGAGCAATTAATGAAAATGTCAATGGTCGGGAAATAATCAACCACCCAACGCGTGAAGGCGTATAGCCAAGTCCGTTTTCCAGCATTTGTGGAACCAACAAGAAACTGCCCATGTACGACATATTCATCAGCCCTTGTGTCACAACAGGAAATGCGACGTTTCGAGTCTTCAACCATTTCACAGGCATCAACGGATCTGATGCATGCAACTCCACTCGATAAAAGACCAATAGCGCAACAATGCCTGCAGTTCCTGCGCCAAGTGTGGACACACTTGTCCAACCCCATGAATTACCACGGTTAATTGCAAGCAAAATCAATACCGCACCCATACCAAGTGTCACCGAACCCTTGACATCAAACCGAACATTGTCACGCCGATCAGTTTCGGGAAGTAATCGAAATGAAAACATTGCACCCAACAAACTCAACGGAGCTTGAATAAAAAATATGACTCTCCACCCGAATGCTTCTACCAATGGTGCACCAGCAACAACGCCAATCACCGGCGCTCCTGCAGTTACAAAACTCCAGTAACCCAACGGCCGCACACGTTCATGCGCTTTAAACATGCGGTTGATGTATGCCATTGCTGCCGGACCAGTAGCCGATCCAGCTGCTGCACTCAGTGTGCGAAATGTAATTAGCGAAATATCGTTCCACGCAAATGCGCTAATCAGGGAAAATAGTGCTGCTCCAACCAAGCCATACACAAACACGCGCTTGTGGCCCCATAAGTCGCCGGCCTTACCAAACGCTGGCCCAACTACCCCAAACGCAAGTAACGGCCCAGTGATCGTCCAACTCATCATGCTCACTGTGCTGCCGAGATCGTCAGCAACTGTCTTCAGCGATACCACGAGCAATGTGATCGTGAAACTGACCGTAAACACACTGGCCAACAAAATCCCCAACGTGGCTTTACGGTGTGTGAGTCGAGCCCGTGTTTTGATGCGGTGCTTCATCAACTCCGACCACGGGATTACCGAGATTTCGTCAACGCCACCAGAGTCAATGACTCCTGCTTCTTCGTCAGCAGATTGCGGAAGGATTTCCTTTGTCATCAGAAACTACGGAAACACAAGATCTACTGTGGCCCCGCGAGCAACCATGGTTCGGTTTTTAACCGACTTCCCTGCAATTACTGCTTGCTTCAATTTTTCAGACTGGTTTCCTGTGATTGCGCCAACCACAAAACCTGCCTCTTCAAGCCGCGTTTTTACGGTGTCGAGACGATTGCCAACGACATAGGGCAACTCGACTAGGTCTGGTCCGAGTGATATTGAATATGCGATTTCTGTACCACGAACCACTTGTTCACCAGGAATAGGCGACTGAGCACCAATTAAGCCTCTGTCGGCGCCATTGCTTTTCGCTGCAGGGGTTTCGAGCAACACCAATTGCAAATCTGCAACAAGCTGCTGTGCGTCTTCAAGTTTGAGTCCAACAAGTGTCGGAACCGCTCGAAGCGCCGGTCCAACCGAAACCAACACATCAACCGCCGTTCCGCGCAGTAATTGATCACCAGGATTCAGGCCCGGTTGCTCGGGAACGCTCCATCCCATCGCCACACCTGCTGGAATTTCTTCACTGTTTGTATCGCGCGCGGTAACGACAAGACCCAGTGCTGTTAATTGATCTACTGCTGATTGCGCATCTGCTCCGGTGATATCGGGCAGGGTTGCAAAGTTTGGACCTTCCGAAACAACGATGGTGAGCGTGTTTCCTTCTTGAAGATCAGTTCCTTCACTTGGTTCAGTGCGAATTACCGAGCCTGCAGGAATGTCATCGTTGCGTTCTGTCACGACGACAACAGTCCACCCATTAGGCGCAATCACGTTGCGCGCTTCGCCTTCAATCACTCCCGCAAGTGGTGGAACCGTGTGCGTAGGTTTAACAACAAATCGGAAACCAATCACGCCTGCAACAAGTAATGCAATTACTGCACCGATTACCCATAGTCGTTTGTGTCGGCGCTCTTCACTCTCTGAGACAATGACGATTGGCCCGTCCTGTGTTGCATCTTTGATCACCATGGTCGAGGTTGTTGGGTTAGTCGCAGGGCTTATCGGGCGTGTTACGTCTTGTGTCACGTCAATTTTTGGTCGAACAATTTCACCCGTGTGCTCTGCTTCTTTTTGCTCAATCACTGCAGCAAACGATGCTGCTGCTAAAGGTTCGATTGGGGTTGGCAGTGGCATCTTTTCTGCAATTCCTGCCAACGCTTTTCCAAAATCAAGTGCACTAAACCGTTCGTTTGCATCTGGTCTGCCCGCACGCTCGAGTGGTGCAGCGATTGGTCCTAAATCTGCAGATACAGGCAACAGTTTGCCAACGCGATTCGCCAACGTTATTGCTGCAGTCTCACCAACAAAGGGAACCACGCCCGTAATGGTTTCAAGCAACGTCACTGCCAGTGAGTACACATCGCTTTGTGGCGAAGGTTGTTCTCCTAATGCAATTTCGGGTGCTGCAAAATTTGCTTGCTCAACACTGATTTGTTGTGCATCAACCATTCGCTTCAAACCCAGGCCAGCAAGCCGCACCCGTCCGTCGTCTCCTAAGAAAATGTTCGCGGGACGCACATCACCATGCACCCAGCCTTTGCCATGCAGGAAGTGCAGAGCGCGACACACGTCCAAACCAGCAACAAGAGCCTGTGATGGCGTTAAGCGCCTGCCACGATCGAGGATCTGGCGCAGGGTGCCACCCTGATAGCTCTCAAGGGCGGTGAACACATACTGGGTGCCAGCAATGGTCTCAGTGCCCCAGTCTTCAATGAGGGCTAGCGAAGCATGTGCCAAACCGGCAAGTAGTTGCGTTTGGCGCTTAAACAATTCGACGCCATCAGATGCGGTGACCACCCCGGCGTCTAGGTCGACTAGCGACTCGGCAGCAGACACACGCAGGACTAGCCGCTTTCTCGAGCGGATATCTGTTGCTTCGAACACATCGGAGTTTCCCGAGCCGCTACCAAGAGGTGCGTCGATGCGATATCGGTGCGCCAGCACGGCACTGATGAGCGAATTGTTTCCTGTCATGTGCTTCAAACTTAGTCGTTTTACCTTCAGCATGAACAGCCGACATCACAGTTAATCGGCGAGAATGGAGGGTATGAGGCTTGATCCAAAACTCTTACTTGCAAGCATGGGGCTGTCGGCTGGCTTGGTGTTATTCATTGCAGGCCTCAACATTGGGCTTACGGGTCGCGACGCAACAAACCTTCCTGATGCAATTGAAGCGATTTCACCTGGCGAAGGCGAACGAGTGTTACGACAATCACAAGTGATCGTCGACTTTATTGAAGGGTACGAAGCAACGTTGTTTATCGACGGAGTCGAACTGCCAACAACACGTCTTGATGAATTGGTGACAAGCGGAAGCGTTCCTGCACCAGGCGCACAAGTCGATCTTCCACCTACCGCAATTTATGATCCGGGCAACTTTACGATCAGCTTTCTTCCACAGGAAGGTGCACCCATTAGCGAACTCAGCCAAGGTGAGCATGCAGGCAAAGTAAAGTATTGGAAAATTGGTGAAGAGAACAGCAAAGTTCGTGTGTACAGCTGGAAGTTCTTTACCGATTAGCCAACAAGTGCGCGATATTCATCTGCCGTAAGCAGACCTTCGAGCGTTTCGTCATACGACAACTGCACTTCGTATAACCAGCCCGATCCGTATGGGTCGGTGTTGACATATTCGGGGTGCGCTGCAAGCGATTCGTTGACAAGCACCACGCTGCCACTGACTGGAGAGTAGATATCGCTGACACTCTTGCTGCTTTCAACCTCTACAACACTGCTTCCCGACTGCACCGACTGACCAAGTTGCGGTAGCTGCACATGCACAATGTTGCCTAAAGCATCTTGTGCCAAATCGGTGATGCCGATTCGTGCCGACTCACCATCGATCAGTACCCACTCGTGCTCGCGTGTGTAACGCAACCCGTCAGGAATGTTCACAAACTCAACCTACCTACACCGCGGGGATGGAAAGCGTAAAGGTGGAGCCCACGCCAATTTCTGAGGTCACACTGACATCACCGCCGTGTAGCAGCGCAATGTGGCGCACGATGGCAAGTCCAAGCCCGGTGCCACCAGTTCCTCTACTGCGCGCATCGTCAACGCGGTAAAAACGCTCAAACACTCGACCAAGATGTTCGGGTGCAATTCCTGGGCCGTTGTCAGCAACCGAGATCAGCATTCGCCCGTCTTCTCGCGTTACTTCAATCTTGACAATCGAACCCTGTTCGCTGTACTTGACTGCATTGTCAATCAGGTTCCCCACCGCCGAAACCAGCTGGGCCCGATCACCAATCACCGACATATCAGGGTTGTCCTCAACGACAATCATCACCGATTTCGCCAATGCAGCACTGCGCAGTCGTCCAACTGCTTCGTCAATCAATTGCGCAGTATGAATCGATTCGCGCTTGGACAGGCCATCAAACTCAATCTTTGCTAAATCAAGCAGGTCATTGACAGTTTCGTTTAGTCGTGTCACTTCATTCAGAATGATTTCAGCAAGTCGAGCCGCCTCGGATTCACCCATCTCTGCAATGAGATTTTCGGCCATCAACGAAATTGCCCCAATCGGTGTGCGCAGTTCGTGGCTGATATTGGCAACAAAGTCGGTGCGTACACGGTCGATCATTAATCGTTGCGTCACGTCTTCCACCACTGCCACAGCTCCACCGTCTCCTAAGGCAATCGTAGAAACTTCAATAGTGCGAACCGCTGGGTCGCCAAACTCTAAATCGGTTTGCCCAACATTTCCTTTTAGAGCATCACGCAACACAGAATCGACACTGTCGATAAACAAAACATGGTCGTCAGATTGTGGGGTAAACATTTTGTCTACCGCAGCATTGCTCCACATGGCTGAACCATCTGCCGACATCACTACGACGCCAAGTGGCAGGGCCTCGACTGCAGCACTAATCCGCGTCAGCGATTGAAATTCTACTTCAGAGAGCTGATGATCTGTCGATACAGCATCAGCATCTTTGCGCTTCAGCCAAGCCATTTCAACCTCGCTTTGGTGGCAAGACCACTTTGTACACCGCTGCGGCTAGTTCAGACCAGTCACTCAAGTTGTCGCGATCCATCTTGCTATCAAGATCCCGGAAGATACGACCGAAGGAAACTCCCTGAATAAGCACAGCCATTTCGCGTGCTGACATGTCTGAACGAACGTTGCCAAGTTTTTGCTGAGCAGACAACGCCTCTGCCAACGCCGAGTTCAATCGTGTTTGTGCTTCAATAATTCGGGACAAAAATTCAGGTCGATATCGTGCTGCCGACAATACGTCCATTCGATTCCAACGAACCGGCGAAGGAACCCGCGCAAGTGCCTGGACAAATATTGGTATCGACGCTTCAAGTTGTGCTTGTGTTTCTACACCATCAAAAATCAAAATCGCTTGCTCGATGTTGCGTTTGATATCGGTAGTAAATACCTCCACATATGCAGCACCGATGAGTCCGTCGCGATCGCCAAAGTGTAGGTACAGCGAACTTTTTGAAATACCCGTTCGTTCAATAACGTCTTCAATGCGAAACCCGCCTTCACCAGTTTGCAATAGCAAGTCGATCGCGACAGCAATAATCTCTTCAAGGTTTGGGGCTTTTCGGGGTGCGCGCTTGCGAGTTACCTTTTTGGTTGCCACCCTTTTAGGTTATCTAAGCAGCACCGTTTGGAACCTGCGACAGCAACAGCACGGGTACACCAACCGTGACAACTCGCCCTTCTGCATCGACCCCCTTTGCCCCAAGGGTTAATAAATCTCTTCCCCGTCATGTTCGACCCAAGCGACACACATTTCAGCAAGAATCCGCACTCGTCCCATATTCATCAACATTTGTTGACGCTGGTATATGGTGGAGGTAATGAAAACAAACAATGCGAATAGTGGTGTTTCCTCAACAATTCGAGAACTCAGCACAGCAGAAGCAGCACTTGTCGACATCAGAATTCAAAAGGCTATTTTTGAGCGAAACGTTTTGAAATGCGTGAAGAATGCTCGGAAAGCCGGCGTGTCATGGAAAAGTATCGGCGCTGCACTTGGGGTTTCTGCCCAGGCGGTGCACCGTAAATACTCACCCCATATCTAAAACCATCTGGCACCCGTTGAGTACGTTTGCCACATGACCAATCGCGACAACCTCAACGCCAAAGTGCGCGCGATTTTGGAAAAGGCCAACCACCCAAACACCCCTCAGGCCGAAGCAGAGACCGCATTAACACTCGCCTTTCGGTTAATGCAGAAGTACGACATTGATGAAAGTTCCATCAACAAGCGCACGTTCGACAACGAAACGGTGACATCAAAAACCTTTACGATCACCGGTCAATACCGAGTGCGTCGCGGAACATTGTTATGGAACATCGCTAACGCGGTTTCCTGTCATTCGTATCGCGACATGATGGAACCAAACCCAACGCAAGTCATCATGGTTGCCTTCGGTACTGAAAACGATCTGTTCTCGCTCGAAGCGTTGTACACAGCTGCCGACTTACTTGCCGCCCGCTCTATTCCTGCAGGCGACCGTCGTTTCAAAACGTCGTGGTGGCGCGGGTATTGCGAAGCCATTGGCGCAAAGCTTGCAAAAGAACACCAGACCATTGCCAAAGAGACACCTGGTGTCGGGCTGGTACTTGTTGAGCGCGCCGAACGTGCACGACGCGTGATGGTGCAGAGCACACCGCATTTGCACAGCAACACCAGCAATTACCGCAGCGACCGCGAAGCTTTTGGTGCTGGTCATCGTGCTGGTCAACAGTTTTCAAGTGGTCGCAATAGCTTCGGAAATTCAAGTCGACAATTAGGTACTGGAAGCAATGGATAGTTCCGAGGCATTGCGCGTGTATGCAGCGGAAGATGCACTCGAAGTGTCCTCACCAACGCGTGCTTTGAGCATGGCTGATGCAACTACTTGGATCACCACCATTGCCGAAAACGAAGACTTAGACCCACCAGCGCTTGTACGCCAGAAAATGTCGAGCGACTTGCTTGGTTTAGCGTTTAGCGACGAGTGGTGCATTGCAGTTCGTAAAGCGAAACCAACCCAACTGCTGTTATTGCACGAACTTGCCCACTTGGCTTGTGCCAACAAAGGCCACGGCGCAGAGTTTCAGCAACAACTGGTTGAGTACGTACGTAAATACGTATCAATTACGCACGCTGCAGAATTAGCGCAACTACTTAAATAGAGCCTGTGTCCAGCAACTGCTGAAAGGCGTCTGCCTGAATCATTGGGATACCCAACTCGGTTGCCTTTGTAATTTTCGACGCACCTGGGTCTTCACCAACCACTACGCAATATGTTTTTGCACTGACCGAACCTGGGGACTTTCCACCGCGATCTTTGATTGCCGCTTCTGCTTCATCGCGCGTAAACCCTTCCACGCTTCCTGTAACCACAATTGCTTTGCCAACAAGATTCTGCGGAAGGTCGCTAGTAACAACATTGCCAAACTCCACGCCGCCCTTACGCAGTTTTTCAATAATTGCTTTATTCGGCTTTTGCTTAAACCAATTAGCAATTGATTGCGCAATCACTCCACCAACACCATCAATGTTGCTGAGTTCTTCTTCGGTGGCTTCCATAATGCGGTCAAGCGATCCGAATGTTTTCGCTAGCGATTCTGATGCTGCAGGCCCCAAGTGCTTAATACCCAAAGCCGTAAGCAATTTGGGAAGCGGCTTCGATTTTGACTTGTTGATGCCCGCCAACAAATTGGTGGCACTCAATTCACCAAAGCCTTCAATTTGTAACAGCTGTTCTTGAGACAGTGAATACAAGTCGCCAACATCTTGCACAAGGCCAAGGTCGGATAACGCAAAGACTGTTTTTTCGCCAAGGCCTTCAATGTCCATTCCCCCGCGTGATGCAAAGTAAATGATGCGTTGGTCACGCTGAAACGGACACGATGGTTCGACACAACGAGTGTCGGACTCGCCTTCAATTTGCACGAGTGTCGACTTCACGTCGCATGGGCACGTTTCGGGAAACTTCCACGGCTTCGAGTTTTTCGGGCGCTTATCGAGCACCGGCCCCACTACTTCGGGAATAACGTCGCCCGCCTTGCGCACCACCACGGTGTCGCCCGGGCGCACATCTTTCAGTGCAACTTGCTCACGGTTATGCAACGTGGCCATGCCCACGGTTGAACCCGCAACCACCACAGGTTGCAACACCGCAAACGGGGTTACTCGGCCCGTGCGGCCAACCGAAACCTGAATGTCGTTCAAGATGGTGTTTCGCTCTTCGGGCGCAAACTTGTAGGCAATTGCCCATCGCGGTGCACGCGAAGTGAAGCCAAGTTGTTCGCGCTGTGCAAGGTTGTCGAGCTTTACTACTGCGCCATCAATTTCGTAATCCAAATCGTGGCGATGCGCTTCCCAGTGATCGCAAAACGCTTTTACTTCAGTCATGCTGTTCACCAGTTTGCGCTCTGGGTTTGTGGGCAAACCGAGTTGTTGCAAATATGCGAGTGCTTCGTGGTGGCCGCCGAATGCCGGAACGCCTAGTGTTTCGCCTAACTGATACGCCCAAAAAGCAAGCTTGCGTGCACGTGTGATTGACGGATCTTTTTGCCGCAAACTTCCTGCGCCAGCGTTGCGTGGGTTGGCAGGAACCGACTCGGGTTTCTTACCTTGTGCAATTCGTTGCTCGTTCTCGCGCTCTTTATCGGCCTTTAATGTATTGAACGCGTTGATTGGCATATACACCTCGCCACGCACCTCCAACACGGCTGGAACATGTGTTCCCTTCGGCGCTGCTAAAACATGCGGAATGACCGAGATGGTTTTGATGTTCTCGGTGACATCTTCGCCAACTTTTCCATCACCTCGCGTTGCGGCCTGTACCAACACGCCATCTTCATAACGAATGCTGATTGCAAGGCCATCAATTTTTAACTCGCAAATGAACTGCAACTCCTGGCCAGCCAAGCCCTTCACCATGCGGTCGCCCCAGGCAACCAGTTCGTTTGGGTCCATTGCGTTATCGAGGCTGGTCATTGGCGCGCGGTGTGTAACCGGTGCAAACGTGGTGATTGCCGGCGCACCCACCTGCAGCGTTGGCGAATCGAGCGTGACAAGTTCGGGGAACTTTGCCTCGAGGGCTTGCAACTCACGCTTTAGTTCGTCGTATTCGGCATCGCTTACTTCAGGTGCGTCGTGGGTGAAGTAACGCTGATTGTGATGGTGCAGGGCATCACGTAAAAAAGCCGCGCGATCGCGGTCTTTTTTTGTTGCTTTTGCGCCGCCAGCCATATAAGCAACATTACTTGTGGGCTGCACTACGGCTCTAGGCTCGTGGCGTGATTCAGCGCCTACTTACGCATATCGCCTGGCCCGTTCGGGTGCTGTGGATCGCCGTTGTACTCGTGCAGAACACCTTCACACTAAGCACCTGGGCAATGTGGATCATCGCCGCATTTGCCATGTGGATTCTTCACCCAATCGCGCTGTCAGCAATTCGCATTGCAGCACCAGGCGTTGCAGCAATAGCCATATCCCGCCTCCCCAACTCCCACTTCGAACCAATTCCTGTTGTTACCGCCACACTTGCCGTCATCGCATTACTCCTTATATATACGTCTGACTATGGATCCGTACATGTCCAATCAGGGGCATATGGCAATGAGCGTCGCTACCTCTTGCGCATGCCGGTCAGCCTTGCCCTTCCCACGTTCTTGGCATGGGCAGTGCTATTCGCGTTACTCGTCAGCGTCGACTACTTCACCACCGAACGCCTGTGGCTCGCAGCCAGCGGAGTGGGGATTGTGTTTGCAGCTGCTACATGGAAGCTTGTCCGACAACTACATCGCCTTTCGCAACGCTGGTTGGTCAAGGTTCCGGCTGGCTGGGTAATTCACGACGGAGTTCTGCTTGCAGAAAACATGCTCATTCGAACGCACCAGATTGTTGGCATGAAGTTGGCTCCAGCAGGTACTGAAGCAATCGATCTCTCCGGCATTACCCGTGGTGTTCCAGTCGAGATTTCACTTCGCGAGCTCACCGATGTTCGGTTATCTCCACTGCTCAGCAAGATCACAAAGACTGTTGACGTGCTGCACGTGAAGCAACTGCTGGTTGCCCCCACTCGTACACCCCTGAACTAAGTTTCGTTTACATGCAAAAGATCGATTCGTCCGTAATTCTTAGCCCCACCGACCTTGCAAATCACCTTGCGTGCAAGCACGTATCGTGGCTCAATTACAAGGCAATGATGGGTGGTCCTCGACCATCAAAAGAAGAAGATGAACTTTCCGAAATTCTTCGCAGGTACGGTACCGAACACGAAGCAACCTATTTTGATGCATTGCAACAACACCTCTCAACCATTAACCGCACCATTGTCAACCTTGATGCCGATCGCGATCAATCTGCGCCATACACCGTTGCTGCTCTTGAAGAAAGGGCGAAGCTCACATCCGAAAAGTTGTTTGCCAGTGCCGATGCGGTATACCAACCCACATTTTTTAGCCAAAAAAATGGAGTTGGATGGGTTGGCCGCGCCGACTTCTTGGTAGCCACCGATACACCGTCACAACTTGGCGACTATTCGTTCGAACCCGAAGACACAAAACTCGCGCGCATCGCCAAAGTGAATGCAGTTTTGCAGTTGTGTTCATATGCAGAACACCTCACTTCCATCCAAGGCGTCGAACCTGAGTTCATCCATGTAGTAACTGGTTCAGTAAAAGAAGGCAAAGTCTCCATTCGGTTGTCTGAGGTATCTGCATACTTCCGACACGTTAAACACGTACTGCAAAGTGAAGTTGCTAACCAGTTCGTTGGCCACTCCGAACCAGTTCCGGTTGAAAACTGCACCATGTGCCGATGGAACAAAGACTGCACGCGCTGGTGGCGCGAACACGACCACCTGTCATTTGTTGCTGGGCTCCAAAACGGACACCGAGAAGCACTCAACGCGCACGGTATCCACACACTCAAAGAATTCGCTACTTCGTCCGATGATCTTGCCGTAGACGACATTGAAGGCGAAGCGTTACACCGGCTTCGCCGTCAGGCTCAACTGCAATACAACACTCGCGTAAAGCGTGAAACCGATGCAGATGCCCTACCCGAACGTGAGTTTTTACTTCCACTCAAAGACTTCCGTGGATTCAACCTACTTCCCGAACCAAACCCAGGCGACGTGTATTACGACATCGAAGGCCACCCGTATCGAACCGACGAAGGCCTCGAATATCTTCATGGTTTTTCGTGGCAGGAAGCCGACGGATCATTTCAGTACAAAGAGATTTGGGCCCATACTGCCGAGCAAGAGCGCCAGGCACTCATTGAAGTACTCGACTTCATCAACGAGCGCAGGTCAGTTCCAGGGTTTGAGAAAATGCGGGTGTACCACTTTGGTCACTACGAGCCGTCAGCATTGCGTCGTCTCGCTACTCGTTATGCAACCCGTGAAACCGAATTAAATGCCCTACTCCGCGAACGAGTGTTTTGCGACTTGTCCCGCGTGGTTACTCAATCCATGCGAATCGGAGTCGAGTCGTATTCCATCAAAAAGCTCGAACAGCTATACACCTTTGATCGCACCGACACCGTCTCCGACGGCGGACTCAGCATTGTGTTTTATGAGAAATGGCTGCAATCAGTCGGAACCGACGAGTTTGGTCCAAATGGCGATGTAGCCGTACTTCGCGAACTGGCCAAGTACAACATGAATGATTGCTACTCCACTAACGAACTACGCAATTGGCTTGAAGTGCAACGGTCCTTACTTGTCGAGCAGATTACACATGATCCGGATGAACTCCGACGCCTTGTCCGCCCCGAACTACGAGCCGCCATTGGTGATGACGGCAACATCGGCCAAGGGCTTGTTGCCCAGTTAAATGAGTTTCGATTCGAAACCGACCTCAGTGACGAAACCATTGAAACCCATAAACACCGCTGGTTGATGGCCGATTTGCTCGACTTCCACAAACGCGAACAAGCAGTAGACACCTACGAATTCATCAACTTGCTCACTATGGAACACGATGAACTCTACGACAGCCCAAATGCGCTTTCAGGTTTGAAGTTCATCGAACAAACCGAGACCGGATCGCGGCGCTCAGCGAAACTTCCGTTCAAATCTATTCGCACTTTTTCTTTTGACCCAAACCAAATCACAAAAATTGGATCAGGTGCAAAATTCACTTCTGCCGATTTTTGGCCACCACAAGAAGAAGGTACAGAGCCCGGGTCAATTAGTTCTGGAGAAGTTGTCAGTATTGATTTAGACAACGGAATCGTGGTGCTTGAGATTTACTCACAAACACCCGATGCAATTAACCCACGATCCATCTTCCAACAAGATCATTTCTCAAAGAAGCAATTTGAGGATGCCCTTATTGAGCTGGCACTTCTTGTTAAAGACTCCGATGAATCCGAGTTTCACGCAGCACACGACATCCTCAACCTGCGTCCACCACGTTTCATCAGCCAATTCCGTCTGCAGGATGTCAGCGAGAACCTTCTCGTTACCCCGTCTGAAATTGCTGATGCAATCCACCACCTCGACAACTCGTATCTCGTCATTCAAGGCCCGCCAGGCACTGGCAAGACATACTCTTCTGCCAATGCAATCCTCGAATTAGTAAAGCGCGGACACCGCATCGGAATCACCGCCAACACACACGCCGCCGCACATCAATTACTCAGTGAAATCTCGCGATTTGCATCCGACCACGGCTTCACCGAACAATCACCCATTCGTATTGCGATCAAGCCAAAAGATGGTGAAACCCCACCCGAATTCAATGACGTTGGAGTCGAGCTAAATGTTGTTAAGGATGCCAAGAAGATTGCTGCATCACTGAGAGACTTCAACATCATTGTTGGCACTAGCTACTTGTTTTCAAATGCCGCAATGCGCAAGTCGGTCGACACGCTCATCATTGACGAGGCAGGGCAACTTTCACTAGCCGACAGCTTGGCCGTGTCACTTGCTGCACGCAACACCGTTCTTGTTGGCGACCCACAACAGCTCAAACAACCCACCCGAGCCTCTCACCCGGGCACTTCTGGGCTGTCCGGCTTAGAGCACATCAACCAAGGACACGACGTTGTACCGCCCGAGTACGGAATCCTGCTCCGCATCACTCGTCGCATGCATCCCGAGATTGCCAAATTCATCTCCGAGCAGGTGTACGAAGGCAAGCTTGAAGCCGACCCACCGTGCGCCAACCAACACATCAGTGAAGGCGGACTGGTTAGTGGTTCAGGATTGTTTTGGCTTCCTGTCGAACATGAAGGTTGCTCTGTTCGTAGCGTTCGTGAAGTAAACGCTGTCGTCAAGATCTACGAATCTGTACTTGGCAAACAATTCACCGATAAACATGGCAAGACACGTGCAATTGAACCGCGCGACATTTTTGTTATTGCCCCGTACAACGCGCAGGTACAAGAGATGCGCAGACAACTCCTAGGTAGCTCTATTGCAGCATCATTTGGAGCAACCGAAGACTTGTTGCGTCAGCGTGTGGGAACTGTCGACAAAGCCCAAGGCAGTGAGGCGCCCATAGTTCTCGTCTCGTATACCAGTTCAAGCGCCAACGACATTCCGCGTAACTTTGAGTTTCTGTACAGCAAGAATCGATTCAATGTGGCTGTTAGCCGTGCCCAGGCAATCACCGTGGTCATTGCCTCACCCGAGTTGCTTAATGTGCAATGCAAGACCATCGAACAAGTTCGACTGGCAAACATGCTGTGCCGTTATGTCGAAATGGCTCAGTCTTTAGTCGTTGTCGATCTTGTTCAACCCGCGTCCAAGTAAACGGTTGATCCAACCTTTCAGACCTTTGGCCTTTGCTGGCTCTTTGGTGAACTCTTCCAACAGCCCGGCTTCTGCACGAATGCTTTCGCCGATTGAGATATGTCCGTCGCACCTACTGTATGAACGTGCGTTAATGCAATAATTAGCACCAGCAAGATTTTTTTCATCGCGCAATAAATCTAGTGCACTAAAACTTGCTTCGAATCTCCCAAAGGTTTGGAAACACCGGATTGAAAAGTGTGCTTGCCAAATACTGTGCTCCCGAAG
>Ga0222713_10003134_pt1 | contig 17318 bp, 15 predicted proteins | sample C33_649DmetaG_FD_165061 | JGI IMG/M metagenome (GOLD analysis project Ga0222713, IMG submission 165061) | Estuarine water microbial communities from San Francisco Bay, California, United States - C33_649D | ecosystem: Environmental > Aquatic > Marine > Unclassified | place: USA: California...
CGATACCGAGGACAATCGCACGCTGGGTGCGCGCTTCGGCATCCGCAGCATCCCGACCATGGCGCTGTTCCTGCACGGGCGCGAGCTGGGGCGCCAGTCCGGCGCCATGCAGGGCGCCGACATCGTGCGCTGGGCGCGGGCGACGGCCGGAATCTGACGCGGCGCCGCGCCAGGCCCTGTGCGTCCTGCGCTCAGCTGCCGCCGAGCGCGGCGTTGAGAAGCTCGGCCAGGTGGGTGCCGGCGATGCGGATCTGGCGTTCGGCCACCGGCGTCCAGCGGTCGAAGTAGGCCTGGTCGATCTTCGAACCGGCCGGATACAGCCCGGGCGAGACCGCGATCCGGCAGGAGGCTTCGGCCCACTGGGCGCCATGCGGCGGCAGGATCGCGCCCTGGGTCGGGGCGGGCGCGGGCAGTGCGCGGATCTGGGCCAGCAGCGCGCCATCGTCCAGCCCGGTGTGGCGGAACAGGCCGCTGTCCCACAGGGCGTGCAGGTTGGTGCCGCGGCCGTCGATGTTGACCTGCACTGTGTTGCCGCCCTTGTCCGCCGCCTTGCCAGCGTGCAGCGGCTGGTGCAGGTCGCCGGTGAAGTGCACGACGAACTTCAACGCCTGCAGGCGCGCGGCGGCCGGCTGGCTGCGGTCGGCCAGGATGGCGGTCTGGCGGTTGAGCGCCTCCACGGCGCAGTTGCCGCCGCGGCAATCACGCGGCGGATCGTAGTGGCAGTGATCCTCGCCCAGGTTGACGTAGTGCCAGGCGGCGGTGCGCTTGCCCAGGTCCGGATCCTGTTCGCGCAGATCGTCGGCCCAGCTGGCGATGCTGCCCAGGGTGGCGCCGGGCTCCTGGGCGAGCAGGGCATCGATCTGCCGGCGGGCGGCGGGGGTGAGGTCGGCATCGGCCAGTTCGGCCACCAGACGATGGCCGGTGTGGCCCCAGGCCAGGGCTTGCAGGGGCGCGCAGGCGGTGGCCAGCGCGAGCAGCGCGGCCAAGGGCCGGGCGAGGAAACGAGTCACGAACAGGCGGTCCAGCAACGGAAACGGCCAGCGATGATACGCCCGGCCCCTCGTGCTGCGGCCCGGCGCTGCGCTCAGAAATACCAGAGGTAGGACACCCCGAAGAACAGCGGATCGACCTGCGCGCGACCGGCCTTGTGACCGAGCAGCTCCAGGTCCGGGCCCATGTCGATCCAGCGCACGTCCACCCGGACCGCACCGCGGCTGCCCAACGCGAAGTCGATGCCCGTGTGTGCGGTCAGGCCATAGGAATCGCGCAGCGACAGGTCGGTGCCAGACAGCGCGCCCTCGTTCTGCTCGTCAAGGAACGTCGTGTAGTTCAGCCCCAGGCCAACGAAGGGAGACACATCCCCACTGCCGTTGAAGTGGTACTGCACCGTGAACGTCGGCGGCACGGCGATGAAGCTGCCGACCTGTTCCCCTTCCCATTCGAGGTCGCGGCGCCCGCCCAGTGGCAGGGCCAGCTCCAGGCCCAGATTCTCGCGGACGAAATATTCCCAGGTTGGCGTAACGGCGGCCGTGTTGCCGACCTCGAGCGACCCCCCGAGCACAGGGGCATCTGCGCCGCTGGACCACATCCCTTCCAGGCCGAGACTGGTGGTGCTGTGGCCGGCCGCCTGGGCGAAGGCGGCCGGGACGGTGCAGCAGGTCAGAACGAGAGCGGCCAGGCCGCGACGGATTGGCAGGTGCATCGGAACTCCCCGGTGTTGAAGACGTGTCACGGAAGTGCGTCCCGCCTCGTGATCCGTCCCCGCCGTCCTGGCGGTCCACCGACACCCACAATCCCTGATGTCGCGAGTGTGCCAGCGCCCGCGCGATCGCGCGCGGACGATGGCCTCAGAAGTGCTTCACCCAGGCCACGCCGTAGACCAGTGGGTCGATATGCGCGGTGCCCAGGCTGGCGCCATCGACATGGACCTTGGTATCGATGTCCATCCAGCGCGCATCCACGCGCAGGGCGCTGCTCGGGCTCAGGGCGAAGTCCACGCCGACATGGGCGGCCAGTCCCCACGAATCATTGAGCTTCAGGTCGGTGGCGGCCAGGGCGCCGGTGGTCTTCTCGCTGAAGAACGTCGTGTAGTTCAGGCCCGCGCCGATGAAGGGCGATACCTTGCCCGCGCTGTTGAAGTGGTATTGCAGCGAGACGGTCGGCGGTAGGTGCTTGGTGCTGCCCACGCGGCCGACCCCGGCGATGTTGATGTCGTGCTCGAACGGCCAGGCGGCCAGCACTTCCAGCCCCAGGTTGTCGGCCACGAAGTACTCCAGGCTGACGGTGGGCTTGGTGTCGCTGCCGATCTCCAGCGGAAGGGTGCCGCCGGCGAGGCTGCCGTTGTCCGACTTCGGATTGACCTGGTGGACGCCGACGCCCAGCGCCCAGTCGCCGCGCTGTTGGGCATCGCTGTTGAAAGCCGTACCGCCCAGGGCGAGGGCGGCGAGCAGGGGGAGGGTGAGGGTGCGCATTGCAAGGGTCCTGTTGGAGAAGTGCGCGCAGTGTCCGCGCAGGTCCCCGGGTGCGCCTTGATTGCAATCAAGGCACGGAGCGCCATGATCGCGGCGGTGCAGTGCCTCCACCGCGCTCCCCCGGGCCATGACCGGCTGCCAACATGGCGCGCTGCTAGAATGTGGGCCCCTTCAACGCTGCGCCGCGCCGTTGCGTGCGGCTTACAGGAGTCCCCCAGCAATGACCATCAAGGTTGGCATCAACGGTTTTGGCCGCATCGGCCGCAACGTGCTGCGTTCGGCGGTGCAGAACTTCGAAGGCGACATCGAGGTCGTGGCCATCAACGACCTGCTGGAGCCGGACTACCTGGCTTACATGCTGCAGTACGACTCGGTCCACGGCCGGTTCAAGGGCACCGTGTCTGTCGAGGGCACCACCCTGATCGTCAATGGCAAGAAGATCCGCCTGACCGCCGAGCGCGATCCGGCCGCGCTGAAATGGGACGAGGTCGGGGCCGAGGTCGTCATCGAATCGACCGGCATCTTCCTGACCAAGGAAGGCGCACAGAAGCACCTGGATGCCGGCGCCAAGAAGGTCATCATGTCGGCACCGTCCAAGGACGACACGCCGATGTTCGTCTACGGCGTCAACGACAAGGCCTACAACGGCGAGACCATCATCTCCAACGCCTCGTGCACCACCAATTGCCTGGCGCCCATCGCCAAGGTGATCAACGACAAGTGGGGCATCAAGCGCGGCCTGATGACCACCGTGCACGCCGCCACCGCGACGCAGAAGACCGTCGATGGCCCGTCCAACAAGGACTGGCGCGGCGGCCGCGGCATCCTGGAGAACATCATTCCTTCGTCGACCGGTGCGGCCAAGGCCGTGGGCAAGGTCATCCCCGAGCTCAACAAGAAGCTCACCGGCATGAGCTTCCGCGTGCCGACCTCGGACGTGTCGGTCGTCGACCTGACCTGCGAGCTGGAAAAGCCTGCCACCTACGACGAGATCAAGGCCGAAATGAAGGCCCAGTCCGAGGGTGCGCTGAAGGGCGTGCTGGGTTACACCGAGGACAAGGTCGTCGCCACCGACTTCCGCGGCGAGACCCGCACCTCGGTGTTCGACGCCGAAGCCGGCATCGCCCTGGATTCCACCTTCGTCAAGCTGGTGTCCTGGTACGACAACGAGTGGGGCTACTCAAACAAGTGCCTGGAAATGGTCAAGGTCGTGGCAGCCAAGTAGGCCGCTGCGGGTTGGAACAAGACGGGCGCCGCAGGGCGCCTGTCTTGTTCTGCACGCGTTGTTTCATTCCGCCTTGATTGTCATGTCATCGCCGCTGCCGGTCACTACCACACGACTTCCTTGCCCAAGCCCCTCGACCTCGGTGCTCGATTTGGCAACAGCGATCTTGCTTTTGTCGTCGAAGCCGATTTTCAGCATGTAGCGTTTCGACGGGCCGACGCCGACGATCTTGTCGGTGACGCGGTCAGCGACATACTCACCGGCCAGCATGCCAACGGTGACGCCGGTCCCACTCTTCAGCTTGCCGCCGATCTTGGTGGTGGCCAGAGCGCCCATCATTTGTCCCGGCAGCTTCGACATGTCGCGCCAACGGCTGTTTTTCTCTGAGATATCAGAGCCCTTGTTCTCAATCGCCCGCACTTCCAATATCTCACCGTGTCGGGTCTGGGCGAAAGCGGTATTGTAGATCAAGAGGCAGGCCACGAGCAGGGACGCGCCGAGGCGCTTATGCCAGGTCATTGCTTCCATGCGTTGTTACTCCTTGTGGTTGTCGTGTTGATAGGTTTCACGGCGCCTCAGGCTTTCCCCACCTGCGGAAATAAGGCTTGCAGTTACTGCCACGGAAATCGTAGCGGCGGATGATGCCCTGCACATCTGCGATGAAGGTGACATTGCACTGCTCGCTGAGTGGGTGGTAGGTCTTTTCGACGTGTTGTACCTGCTCGAAGATTGGCATGGACGCCACGCCCCCCCCGCCCGGCGTCATGCCGATGATGTTGCCCGTGTTCTCGGTCCAGTAATTGAAGGTGTAATGGGCGGGAATGGCAAAGTAATAGGTGTATGCCGTCTCGTGGGTCTTGGCATTTTCAGAGGTCGAGAACCTGACGTCGTCACTGACTGGCCACTGCATGAGCAGGTCTGCTGCCTCATGCCCGATCCAGGCAGTGGCGATTTCCTCAGCGGAAGTGAACAGGCCGGCGTGGGCCGCCACTGGCATGCCCATCAGCGCAGCTAAGACCCCTCGGGTCAAGAGAGATGCCCGCGTGGAAAGTTTGGTGCGGGATAGCAGCATTGTGTCGACGTCCGTGTTGGCTTTTTTGCGGTAGGCGCGCTAGTGGCGCGACCTTGCGCCCGTTGGTGTGCTTTCCATGCTTTTTTATCATGCGCGGTAAAGGTCGGCAATTCACAACTCAAGGGTTGTGCGCGGTGCCGCTGAAGTGGGCTGTCGATAGCGTTATATTGATGCCACGTGCCTGCGGACCCGAACGCTGGCGGGGATGGAAGGATTCGGGGATCGTCGTTCAAGGAGAACAACCAATGCAGAACAACAAGTCTTTGTGGCTGGCGGCATGCGCGCTGGCGGTTTCGATGTGCGTTGTCGCGCCGGCTCACGCGGGCTGGCCCTTCAAAAAGAAAGATGCGGCGCAGGCCGAGCAGGCCGAGCAGGCCGAGCAGGCTGCGTCAGAAGCGGACGGCAAGCCCAAGGGGCATCCGGCCTGGATGAACGATCAGGGCGAAGTCATCAAGGCCTCTGACGCCGAAGAGGGCTACGGGCAGAAGGTCAAGGGCATCAACGACTGGGAAGGTGAGATCACCGGGAAGCCGGCGCCCGGGAGCAAGTTCACCGAGCTCAAGATCGGCATGCCTGTGAAGCAGGTGACCGACATCGTAGGGCAGCCAACCGACCAAGGCGTGTACGCAACCGGAAAGGCCTGGATCCCGTTCTATCATGGCTCTGGTCGTACAAGGATTGAGTACGTCTACAAGGGGCAGGGGCGCCTGATCTTCGACGGAAAGGGGGGCTTCGACAGCGGCGCCAACCTGGTGTGGATCATCAATAGTGCGAACGAAAGCGGTTATCGCGAGTAATCGTCGTTCAAGCCGCTTCCTGCTAAAGCCCCGCGCCGTGGCGCGGGGTTTTTCTTTGCATGGAACATCAGGATGCCCTGTGTTTGCCGCCTCACGCTCCAGCGCGGACAATGAGGGTCTGATCCCTGCACAGGAACCCCCATGACCATCCTCCGCATGAGCGACCTCGATCTTTCCGGCAAGCGCGTGTTGATTCGCCAGGATCTCAACGTGCCGATCGAGAACGGGCAGATCACCTCCGAGCAGCGCATCACCGCCTCGGTGCCGACGCTGAAGGCCGCGCTTGAGCAGGGGGCGGCGGTCATGGTGACCTCCCATCTGGGACGCCCGAAGGAGGGCACCTGGAGCCAAGAGGAGTCGCTGGCGCCGGTCGCCGAGCGTCTGACGGCGCTGCTGGGCGTGAAGGTGAATCTGGTGCGTGACTGGGTGGACGGCGTTGAGGTCGAGCCGGGTCACGTGGTGCTGCTCGAGAACTGCCGCATGAATGTCGGCGAGGCCAAGGACGACGAGGCACTCGCGAAGAAATATGCCGCGCTGTGCGACGTGTTCGTCATGGATGCCTTCGGCACCGCGCATCGCGCGCAGGCCTCGACCCATGGTGTTATCAAGTACGCGCCGGTCGCTGTCGGTGGCCCGCTGCTGATGGCCGAGCTCGATGCGCTGGACAAGGCCCTGGCCGATCCGGCCCGCCCCCTGCTGGCCATCGTCGCGGGCAGCAAGGTGTCCACCAAGCTCGAGCTGCTGTCCAACCTGGTCGACAAGGTGGATCAACTCATCGTGGGCGGCGGCATCGCCAATACGTTCATTGCCGCGGCGGGGCATTCGGTCGGCAAGTCGCTGTGCGAGCCGGACCTGCTGGAGACCGCGCGCAAGATCGTCGCCGATGCCAAGGCGCGTGGGGCCGAGATCCCCCTGCCGACCGACGTGGTGGTTGCCAAGCAGTTCCTGCCCGATGCCGCTGCCACGGTGAAGTCGCTGGATGCGGTCGAGGAGGATGACCTGATCCTGGACATCGGCCCGGACACCGCGCAGGCCTATGCCGATCGCATCGCAAAGGCGGGGACGGTGGTCTGGAACGGTCCGGTGGGCGTGTTCGAATTCGACGCCTTCGGCAAGGGGACCGAGACCCTGGCGCGCGCGATCGCCGCCTCGTCTGCGTTCTCCATCGCCGGTGGCGGCGACACCCTGGCGGCCGTCGACAAATACGGCATCGCCGAGGACGTGTCCTACATCTCGACCGGCGGCGGCGCGTTCCTCGAATTCCTCGAAGGCAAGACCCTGCCGGCCGTGGCGGCGCTGGACGCGCGCGGTTGATCTCGGACCGGCCCGGCGCGTTTCCGCGTCGGGTCGGTCGCGCTGCGGTCCCTTCTCAAGCGAGCGTCATCCATGCGGTCTTTCCCGATTGTGTTCTTCGACCTGGACGGCACCCTGGTCGATTCCGAGCCCGGCATCATCAACGGCATCCAGCACGTGTTCTCCTCGCTTGGGCGCCCCGTGCCAGAGGCCAAGGCATTGCGTTCCTGGATCGGCCCGCCGATGCGCGACAGTTTCCAGGCGGCCTTTGCCGACGAGGCGCTGGTGGCGCAGGCGCTGTCGTTGTATCGCGCCCGCTACGACACGATTGGCTGGACCGAGCTGTCGGTCTATGCCGGCATTCCGGAGCTCATCGGCGCGCTGCATGCGCAAGGGCGCAGACTGGCCGTGGTGACCTCGAAGAACGAGCGCTCGGCGCGCCAGATCCTGTCCGGGCTCCCGTTCGGCGCCTGCTTCTCGGACATCATCGGCGCCAGCGACGACGGGTCACGACGCTTCAAGCCCGATCTGATCGCCGAGGCGCTGCGGCGCCTGGAGGCCGAGTCAGGGCGGTGCGTGATGATCGGAGACCGGCGCATGGACATTGATGGCGCCAACCACCACCACATGCATAGCATCGGCGTGCTTTGGGGATTTGGTGATCGCGACGAACTGGAGCAGGCCGGTGCCGGCGCCGTCGTGGCCAGTCCGGCAGCGCTCCAACAACGCTTGGTCTGATGGCGCATCGCGTCCCGCGCGGGCTGCCGGGAATTCGCGCACTAAGATGCCAATAAAATACCATTTTGGAGTGGCGGCGTGACTTGCCTGATTCCGTTAAATCCATTACAGATCAATGATTTGAATCTAGGTGCTTGATGCGCTCCGGTGGCGCATGCGGTCTTGGTTGCATTGCACAAGCGGACCACAAGCAGTCCTGTGATAGCGTTTACCGCTTCGGAGGACATCATGAACACGACACAGCAGCGCCGCACCAAGATTCTTGCCACCCTCGGACCCTCGACCGACGCACCTGGCGTGCTGGAAAAGCTCTTCCGGGCGGGGGTCAACGTGGTCCGTCTGAACTTCTCCCACGGATCGCCCGACAGCCAGCGCCAGCGCGCCGAAGCGGTGCGGGCCGCCGCCGCCGCAGTCGGCGCGGAGGTGGGCATCATGGCCGACCTGCCGGGGCCCAAGATCCGCATCGAGCGCTTTGCCGCCGGCAAGGTCTACCTGAAGGCGGGCGCACGGTTCGATCTGGTCGCCGAAGCCGATGCACCTCCAGGCGACGAGCAGCAGGTCGGTGTGAGCTACCTGGGGCTGCCAGGCGATGTGGCGCCGGACGATGTGCTGCTGCTGGACGACGGCATGCTCCAGCTGCGGGTCAAGCAGGTCCAGGGCCAGCGGATCATCACCGAAGTCCTCAACGACGCCGCCCTGAGTGACCGCAAGGGCCTGAACAAGCAGGGAGGCGGTCTGTCCCTGGGCGCGCTGACGCCGCATGATCATGACCTCATCAAGGTCGCGGCCGACATCGGCGTGGATTTCATCGCTGTGTCCTTCTGCCGCAATGCGGCGGACATGGAAGAGGCGCGGGCCAGCGCCCGCAAGCACGGCAGCGATGCCCACGTGGTGTCCAAGGTCGAACGTGCCGAGGCGATCGCCAATCTCAAGGAAGTCGTCGGCGCCAGCGACGTGGTCATGGTCGCGCGTGGCGACCTGGGCGTGGAGGTCGGTGATGCCGAGTTGCCCGGCCTGCAGAAACAGATCATTCGCGAGGCGATCGAGCAGAACAAGGTCGTCATCACCGCGACCCAGATGCTGCAGTCCATGGTCGAAAGCCCGCTGCCCACGCGCGCGGAGGTCATGGATGTGGCCAATGCCGTGATCGATGGCACCGACGCGGTCATGCTGTCGGGGGAAACGGCGGCTGGGCAGTATCCCGTGCTTGCCGTCGAAGCGATGGCGCGCATCTGCGTGGGCGCCGAGCGTTCCTTTGCCATGGATACCGATTTTGAGGCCGCCCAGCGCAACCTGCAGCGGGCCGACCATGCCATCGCCATGGCCACGATGTTCCTGTCCGAGCACATCGGCCTGGGCGGCGTGGTGGCGCTGACCGAGTCCGGCGGGACGGCGGGCTTTCTGTCGCGCTTCCGCTCCTCGGTCCCGGTCTATGCCTTCTCACGGCACGACGCCGCGCGGCGCCGCATGTCCATGATGCGCGGCGTCACGCCGATCGCCTTCGACAGCCGCGGCATGGTCCCGCGCGAGGCGGCGCGCGCCAGCATCCAGATGCTGGTCCAGAGCGGCCTGCTGGCCGCAGGCGACCGGGTGGTGTTCACCAGCGGCGAGCACATGGAAACCCACGGTGCGACCAACACTCTGCGCCTGCTCGAAGTCGGGGCTGATGGGCGCGCCAGCGGGCTGGGCGAGCTGTAATCCGCCCCGCTTGCGTCCGCTTGGGCGGGCGGCGCTGCGGATGGGTCTGGCGATGGCGGCCGCTATAATCGCGGCCTTTCCCGCTGTCGTGACAGGATCTCCATGAGCGTTGAAGAGCTCGCAGAAACCGCGCTCGCCCTGGTCTCGCCAGGCAAGGGCCTGATCGCCATCGACGAATCGTCGAACACGATCGCCAAACGGTTCGCCAGCGTGGGGATCGAGAACAGCGAGGAGCATCGCCGTCGCTACCGCGAGTTGTTGATCACCACGCCGGACCTCAATGCGTTCATTTCCGGCGCGATCCTGTTCGACGAGACCCTCCAGCAGTCCACCCGGGATGGCGTCCCGTTCGCGCGTTATCTGGCCGACCACGACATCATCCCCGGCATCAGGGTCGACAAGGGCGCCGTACCGCTGGCCGGCTGCCCGGGGGAGCTGATCACCGAGGGGCTGGATGGTCTGCGCGATCGCCTCAAGGCGTACTACGCGCTGGGCGCCCGGTTCGCCAAATGGCGGGCGGTGATCACGATGGGTGACGATGTTCCTTCCGGAACCTGCCTTGAGACCAATGCGCACGCGCTGGCCCGGTTCGCCGCGCTTTGCCAGGAGCAAGGGTTGGTGCCGGTCGTCGAGCCAGAAGTGCTGATGGATGGCGATCACGACCTCCAGACCAGCTACGAAGTGACCGAGGCGATGCTGCGCTCGCTGTTCGGCGCGCTCTACGACCAGAACGTCCTGCTCGAAGGCACGATCCTCAGGGCCTCGATGATCTTGCCTGGCAAGTCCTGCGACGAGCAGGCCAGCGTCGAAGAGGTCGCCGAAGCCACCGTGATGTGCCTGAAAAGCACGGTGCCGGCGATCCTGCCGGGCGTGGTGTTCCTGTCGGGCGGTCAGTCCGACCGTGACGCCACGGCGCACCTGGATGCGATGAACCGCATGGGCAAGCTGCCCTGGGCGCTGAGCTTTTCCTATGGGCGCGCGCTGCAGCAGGCCGCGCTGTCGCATTGGTCCAAGGACTTGGCCGGCAACTTCGCCAAGGCCCAGTCCATCGTCGCCAAGTGGGCGCAGGCCAACAGCCAGGCTACGCGGGGGGAGTGGAACGGCTGAGCCCTGCAAAGTTGCCGCAATCTACTGGGTCGAAATAGGCGACAACGCCGGCGAAAGCCGGCGTTGTCGTGTGTGGCTGAAAGACCTGGGAGGCTTGTGCCTGCCTGCCTGCCTGCCTGTCTGTCCGTCCGTCCGTCCGTCTGCCTGCCTGCCGCGCGGCGTCTTAGCGTAGGCCTGACAGGCGCATGTAACCGTCGATGATCTCCTGGCCCCAGAAGAACACGATCCAGCCGGCGATGGCCAGGTAGGGGCCAAACGGGATCTGGGTGGAGCGATCGCGACCCTTCAGGGCCAGCCAGGCGCCGCCGATGACAACGCCAACCACTGAGGAGAACAGGATGGTCGGCAGGATGCCGGTCAGTCCGGTCCAGGCGCCGATGGCGGCCAGCAGCTTGAAGTCGCCATGGCCCATGCCTTCCTTTCCGGTGAGCTGTTTGAACAGCCACCACACCGACCAGAGTGAGACATAGCCGGCGATCGCGCCGAGCAAGGCGGGCTTGGGCTGGACGTACAGATGCTCGAGGCTGGCGATCAGGCCCAGCCACATCAGCGGCAGGGTGAGGTTATCGGGCAGCAGCCGCGTCCGCACGTCGATGCCGGACAGCGCGACCAGGAAGCAACTCAACAGCGCAGCCCCGAAGCCCTGCCAGCCGAAGCCAAAGCGCCAGACGCAGACCAGCGCCAGCACGGCGACCAGCAGTTCCACAGCCGGGTATTGGACCGAGATCGGCGCGTGGCAATGCCGACAACGTCCGCGCAGCGCCAGCCAGCTGAACAGCGGGATGTTCTCGAACCAGGACAGCTTGTGTTTGCAGTGCGGGCAGTGCGACGGCTCCACCACAATGCCAGGTGGGGGCGGATCGTAGATCTCAGGCTGCTCCAGGATCTCATTGGCATCCTGGCGCCACTGCCACTCCAGGCGGCGCGGCAGGCGCAGGATCACCACGTTGAGGAAGCTGCCGACCATGAGGCCGAGCGCCCCGGCGACCGGATAGCCCAGTCCGGGGTGTTGATCAAGGAACGACATCGATCAGCCGACCACCGCGCCGAGTTTGAAGATCGGAAGATACATGCCGATCACCATGCCGCCGACCAGGACGCCCAAAATCACCATGATCGCAGGCTCGATCAGGCTGCTCAGCGCGTCCACCGCGTTGTTCACTTCTTGCTCGAAGTATTCGGCAACCTTGAACAGCATGGTGTCCAGCGCGCCGGCTTCCTCACCGATGGCCGTCATCTGGATGACCATGTGCGGGAACAGGTTGGTCTGCTTCATCGCCATGTTCACGGGGTAGCCGACCGCGACGTCGTCGCGAATCCGCAGGACGGCCTTTTCATAAACGGTACTGCCGGTGGCTCCTGCGACGGTATCCAGGGCTTCGACCAAGGGCACGCCTGCCTTGAAGGTCACCGCTAGCGTGCGTGCGAAGCGCGCTATCGCGCTGTTGTTGAGAATCTGTCCGATGACGGGGATCTTCAGAAGCGCACGGTCCACGGCGTGCTGCATCGGGATTGATCGCTTAAGCGTAAAGATAAACGCAAACGCACCACCACCGACGACAATCAAAGCAAGCCACCAGTAGGTGGTGGCTACCTTGGATGCAGCAACGATCATCTTGGTGAAGGCGGGAAGATCTGCCCCAAAGCTTGCGAACACGGCCTCGAACTGTGGTACCACAAAGATCAACAGAATCGCACTTACGATCAGGGCGACCGCGATCGTCATGGCCGGATAGAACATCGCCTTCTTGATCTTGCCCTTCAGCGCTTCGAGGTTTTCTTTGTATGTCGCAATGGTGTCCAGCACCGTTTCGAGCACGCCTGCACCTTCGCCAGCACGAACGAGGTTGCGATACAGCTCATCGAACTGTACTGGGTATTTGCTGATCGCCTCGGACAAGGACGAGCCGCCTTCGATGTCGGTGCGGATCGCCTCGATCATCTTCTTCATGCGTGGGTTCTTGTGCCCGCCGCCGATGATCTCCAGCGACGTGATGATCGGGACGCCGGATTTCATCATCGTCGCCATCTGGCGACTGAAGAACGCAATGTCGCCAGGCTTGATCGGCTTGCCGGCCGAACCGAACAACGGCTTCGGCTTTGGTTTCACCACCGTGGGCGTGATGCCTTTCGCACGCAGCTCGGCGCGGAGCAGGTTCGCGTTCCTCGCGTCCTGCTCGCCCTTCATCTTGACGCCACGCTTGTCGGCCCCCTGCCAGACGAACGTGGAAAGCTGCTTGGTGTTGCGCGCGACCGGAGTGGACTTCCGAGCGGCTGAACGGGTTACGGCCATGATGGTTCCCCAGATGCCGGCATCCCCATGCCGGGTTGCTCGACTCGCATCTTAGCGGGTTCTCCCCGCAAAACAATGCGTAAGTCCGCGATTCGGCGGGTCTTTCGGATGAGCTCACCGAGGCCGGCGCCGCATCCGAAAGTCGAAGCGGGCGGGACGTGAAAAGCGTCTGCCCCACCGCTACGAGCGATCAGTCCTTGGTGACGCGATTGATCTCGGCCAGCCCGGTCAACCCCTGCTTGACCTTCCACAGCGCCGATTGGCGCAGGTCGCGGATCTTGGAGCGCTGGGCGGCCTCGGCGATCTGGATGGCGCCACCGCCTTCCAGCACGATCGTGGCGATCTCGTCGGTCATCGGCATGACCTGATAGATGCCCAGCCGGCCCTTGTAGCCTTCGGTGCACTCATCGCAGCCCACCGGCTCGTAGACGGTGAAACCTTCGTCCAGCTCTTGCTGGGTGAATCCTTCGGCCAGCAGGGCGTGCGGAGGAATGTCGTGGGGACGCTTGCAGTTGGAGCACAGGCGTCGGGCCAAGCGTTGGGCGATGACCAAGGTGACCGAGCTGGTGATGTTGTAGGGCGCGATGCCCATGTTCATCAGGCGGGCGATGGTCTGCGGGGCATCATTGGTATGCAGGGTGGACAGCACCATGTGACCGGTCTGCGCCGCCTTGATCGCGATTTCCGCAGTTTCCAGGTCGCGGATCTCACCGACCATGATGATGTCGGGGTCCTGACGCAGGAAGCTGCGCAGTGCGGCGGCGAAGGTCATGCCGCGCTTGTTGTTCTGCTGAACCTGGTTGACGCCGGGTAGGCGGATTTCCACCGGATCCTCTGCGGTGGAGATATTACGTGTTTCATCGTTCAGGATGCCGAGCGCGGTGTACAGCGACACGGTCTTGCCGGAGCCGGTGGGGCCGGTGACCAGGACCATGCCGTAGGGCTTGTGGATCGCATCCATGAAGAGCTTTTGCTGGTCCGGCTCGTAACCCAGCTTGTCGATGCCCAGCTTCGCGGCGCTGCCGTCCAGGATACGCAGCACGATCTTCTCGCCGAACAGGGTCGGCAGGGTGCTGACGCGAAAGTCGATCTGCCGGGTCTTGGACAGGTTGAGCTTGATGCGGCCGTCCTGGGGGACGCGCTTTTCGGCGATGTCCAGCTGGGACATCACTTTCAGACGCGCTGCGATGCGCTGGTTGAGCTTCTGCGGCGCCTTGGCGACATTCTTCAGGATGCCGTCGATGCGCAAGCGCACCCGATAGTCGGTTTCGTAGGGCTCGAAATGGATGTCCGAAGCGCCGCGACGGATCGCATCGACCAGCACCTTGTTGACGAACTTGACCACGGGCGTGTCCTCGCCCTTGGCGTCGATGCCGGTGTCGCCGCTGATCTCGTCATCGCCGCCACTGGTGTCGAGGTTTTCAAGGCCGTCCTCATCCCCGCCCAGCCCGCTGAGGGAGTCAGACGCATTGCTCCAGGCCTCCAGCGTGCGCTTGAGCTGATCGTCGGCGACCAGGATCGGCTCCACCACCAAATTGGTGTGGAACTTGATCTCGTCCAGCGCCTGCATCTTGGTCGGATCGGAAACGCCGACATAGAGCTTGTTGCCGCGCTTGAACAGTGGCAGTACCTGATGCTTCTGAAGCAGTTCCTCGCTGACCAGCTTGAGCGCGTTCTGGGAGGCGTCGAAGGCGCTGGCATCGATCAGGGGAATGCCGAATTCGATCGCATTTGCCGCTGCCAGCTGTGCAGGCGCGACAAGCTTCTTTTCCTGGATCCACTGCGCAAGCGGGACTTTCGCCTGGGTGGCTTCAGCCATCGCCGTGCGCGCGGCACCTTCTTCGATGGCACCGTCCATGACCAGGCGACGCGCAATTCCGGTAATACCGACCAGGTTGGCGGTTTGGGATGGGGTGGCAATGGCATTCATGGGCAAAAAGCTTTAAGAGGGGGCTGATTATTCAGGCGGGGCGTAGCGCTACGCGGAGTGCGTGCCTTCGCACCATCACATTGGCTACAAACGCTGGCGGATTGCAAGCTGGGAACTCTCCAGCCTGGAACGGCGCTTGTTGTCTCGAGATGTCTTCATCGTGTTCCTCAGCGGCATGCCGATGGAAGATACTTGGCAGAAATGCCGGATGCAGCGCAGGTCCATGTAAGCTGGCCTGTGCTCGATCCAACCGTCGCAGGCGTCAACGTGATCGTGCCGGCCGCATTGGGGACCGTGGAGGTCGCTGTGACTGCGCCAGTTCCGTCCGCGATGGTGATCCTCGAGACGTAGCTTGTCGGGGCGGGAAAAGAATAGCCCGAGTTGGCGGCCGTCACCGAGGCCAGTCCGCCAAGCGCTCCGCTGGTTTCCGCGACGGCAACCTTGGCCGGCTCGGTCAGGACAATGACCTCCGCGACCTTGGCCTGAGTCGCGTAGTCCTTGTAGGCAGGAAGGGCAATCGCTGCAAGGATCGCGATGATCGCGACAACAATCATCAGCTCGATCAAGGTAAAGCCCTGTTCACTGGCGTCCATTGGCGCGGGCCTCGCTGGGGTGTTGGCCTTCAGAAGCAACTAACGTGCCACCGAAGCATCGGTAGGAGCTGAGGGAGGCGACGCCTGCGCCTGCGTCATTTGTTCTTTTAGGTCAGCAAGCGCTTTCTGTCCTTCGATGTCATAGCCGGGAATTCGCTGTCCCAACTTGGCGATCAGGTCTTGAGCTGTGGTGTAATCCTTATTCTTCAACATGAGGTGGGCCAGCAGGACTCCAGTCTTCTGATCGCGGCTGCCTTCCCATGCACGCTGCGCCTCACGCGACGCATTTTTGACGTTTCCATCGCGCGCATACATCTGCGCCAGCAGATACCGGGAGAACCACATCGGAGTCGCCGTGTCCGGCTGTAAAGCAGAGGCCGTGTCAACCATGGCCTGCAGGGGAGCGATGATCTGTGCGAGCGGAGCACCGCAGTTCCCCACAGTCGAACCCATCTCAACCTTCTGGATTCCCTGCGCGTCGTAGGTGGTCAGGCGTGGAAGATGCATATTCGCAGCTCGCCAAAGTAGGGCTGGGTTGTCACCGGGCTTCTTGTACCAGCAGTTGATCGCGGCCACGCCCATGAGGCCCAGCGCCTGCGTGCGGGAGTCGGGAGCCGCCGCAAGGCGGCGCATCGACGCGTAGGCGGTCTTGAAATCGCCGTCGGCAAGTGCGTCTGCGGTGATGTCGAACGCAAGACGGTTCGAACGGGGGTGATAGCGCTCGGCCTGCGCGGTGATGGATTCCTTGTTCTTCCAGATCAGGGTGCGGCCCAGCGTCGCAGTGCCGAGCACCAGCAGTAGTGCGGCGAGCGGTGCTGCTGTGAACAGGACGCGCTTGGACGGGGTGATGCGTCCGGAGCGGATGATCTGACTTGCCAGCGAAAGCGCCGCGAGGAAGAGTCCGAACGAAGGGAGGTAGTTTCGGTGCTCGTAATACATCTCGATAGGCAGAAAGCTCGACTCCACCGAGTGTCCCGCCAGAAACAGGAACCAGCCTGCGAACACGGACGGATACGCTTTGCGGTAAAGGCCCGCCATCGCCGAGGCGCAAGCCAGGGCGAGGATGGAGGGCAGGGTCGTCCATGGGGTGAGCAGGCCCGTCGAGACGACAAAGTCATCGGTGTACAGACCCATGCTCGATGATTTGGGGATGAGGAGCTGCTCGATGTAGCCCACCAGGGCCCTGGGCTGCGAGAGGAGTCGCTGCCCCAGCGTGAAATCCCACTCCGCATAGCCGCCCAGCAGGAGCTGAGGCTTGATGGCGAGCGCAATGAGCACGGCAAGGGCCGGGATCACCAGGAAAATGAGAAAGAATGCGACGACGGGCCGATTTCTGAGGCCATCCCGAAAGTAGGCTGCTTCGAGCACCAGACACATCAGCGGGGCGACCGCAGCGTTCTGCTTGCTCAGGACGCCGAGTGCCACACAGATAGGAAGCACGACAAACAGCAGCCAGATGCCGGCACGGCGGCGCCCCTCTTCCAGGCGGCTGCGACCAATGCAATAGGTCCACAGCGCGAGGATGACGAACAATGAGCTGAGCTGGGCCATCCTTTGGACGGCGTAGAGGACAGTGCTGGTCTGGATGGGGTGCAGCAACCACACCGCGGCGCACGCTGTGGCAAGCAGGTTTGCATACGCTGCCTGGGTTGGGTCGCGTCGCAGGCAGGCCTGCACCAGCTTCCAGATCGCAAGGCCGCTGGCCAGGTGAATCAGCAAGTTACCCAGCTTGAATCCGAAGGATGCCATGCCAAATGCCTTCACGTTCAGCATGAAGGTGGTCATCGCCAAGGGGCGGGAGGTGACCAGGCTGGGAAACTGGTGCAGCACCTCCTGCCAGTTGGCACGTCCCTCGTGCCAGGCGCGCAGCACGCCGAAGTTCCACGCGTCGTCGAAAATGAAGGGGCCGTGCAGGCCCTGCCAGTAAATCAGGCCCGTCGACGCCAGGGCGAGGAGCAGCAGGGTGGAATGCCGGTTGAGTGGTTTGAGCATGCTGAGGGTCGCAAAAAAAAACCCCGGCGCATTCGCCGGGGTCTTGGATATTACCTTGACCTGAGTAGGATCAGCGGCAGTTGGAAGGCAGGTACTTGGAAGCGATGCC
>Ga0222713_10003135_pt1 | contig 17315 bp, 17 predicted proteins | sample C33_649DmetaG_FD_165061 | JGI IMG/M metagenome (GOLD analysis project Ga0222713, IMG submission 165061) | Estuarine water microbial communities from San Francisco Bay, California, United States - C33_649D | ecosystem: Environmental > Aquatic > Marine > Unclassified | place: USA: California...
AAGTCCCTGTGATATTTATATCACCGACAGCATCTAGCTTATAAGCAGGTTGGGTGCTTCCTAAACCAACATTTCCAGTTGCGGGTTTAAATACAAAACTGTTTGTTCCTTCGGTAGCAATACCAACTGTACTTACACCAGCATTGTTTGCAAGTGTTGGATAAACTGTTTGAGATGATAGGTCTTGGTTAATAACCGCAAAGGCACTTACTCCAAAGAGGTTTGAACCATCACCATAATAAACAACAGTTGTAACACCTGGGTTAGCAGATGTTATGATACCTGATGTTATCTTAACACTACCAATTGTAGAAACACCAGAAACACTTAGTTGTTTTGCAAATAAAGTATCTCCAGTAACTGTGGTAATACCAGCAAATGTGGATGGACCAGTAACACTGAGTTGGTTTAAAGTTCCAACAGAAGTCAGTGATGAGTTTACAATACTACTTCCAAGAGTAGTAGAACTTACAACATCAACGCCATTGATCTTATAAGTTTTACCTGATGAAATATTAAAGTTTTCACTTGACTTTAAAGAGTCATTTGTATAGTCATAAGTAAAAGTCTTACGAATATTTGCAGAACCAATTCCAATACCTGCACCATCAAGAAGTACATTAGTTCCTACTGTGGTTGCAATACCTACATTAAAGTCACCAAGTTCAATTGTTGTGGAGTTAATAACAAACTGAGTACCATCAACATAAAAGTCACCTTTGATTCTAACTGCCCCAGTATCATCTCCTATTGCTGCTGGATCAATCGTAATTGTTGATGGACCAGTAATGGTATTGGATGTAATATTGATTCCAGTACCAGATGCACCAGTTGAGAGTTGTGTTGCGGTAACAACTCCAGATACCAGAACATCTCCACTAACGGTCAGTTTTGATGTTGGATTTGTGGTGCCGATTCCAACATTTTGAAATGACGATGTTGTTGCAATACCAATATTTTTATTGGCATCATCAACTACTACAAAAGATCCAAATTGTGATAACTCCCTATTTTTTGCCATCTTTTATAGTAGATATCATCTAGTATTTATTTGACTTTTGTTTCTTTATATTTAAAGTTTCCTCAACCCACATAACTAAGTCACCAATCTCTGGAAACTGATCGCATAAATCATCCTCAATAATACCAAAAGAAGGATACAAAGATTTGACCTGACCTAAATTTGGTATCTCAGACTCATTGATAGATTTCTCATTTCCTATCAAACCAAAAGACTTTACATAGACATTTGATAGTTCGTAGTTTTTTACTCTATCTAAATTAAAGTAATCGCATACTTTATCCATAGTTTCTTTTTTATTTTCAAAAAAACTATTTGCTTCTACCCATAAGACATCATCAATATCACTTATCCATTGAACATTATTCAACCACATAAAAGCAATTTTTTCAAGATCAGTTGTGAACTGATATTGCTTTAAAGATGAGTGGATATGTTTTAAATGGTGCTCATATTTTGTAGATATAATACGTTCAATATAACGTGATGATTTTATTTTAAACAAATGGTGCTTTAGTTTTCTATATAAAAATACTTTTTTACCAGGCAGTTGATTTGAAAAGGGACACCACCCACTTCCAAATTTAATTGTAACATTATCAAGTTCCAAGTCACCATTCAATAAACTAGAAGTCCATGGTGGTTCGCAATAAACAGTTGTGGAGTTCGCCAATAATGTTGCCATTAAAGTAGAACCACAATGAGAAGTATGGTAGATTTGATTAATTTTCATGTGCTTTTTGATAATCAATACCAAAGAAATGAGATATACAATATCTACCATTTCCAGAATAATAATCTGCATCTTCTATACTTACCCACTTAACTCCATGAGTAACATATGATGGTAACAGAATTAAACTATTGTTCATACATTTAAATTCATAATCACCATACTCTGGAAAAAATAATTCACCACCCGTAAATTTTCTTGGTTCTCTATTGAAATAACTGAACGCTAAAAAGTCATGGTTTATATCAGTATGTGGAGCATAATAGTCTCCATCATGATAATATCTAACTTTTGTGTAGCAATAATTAGTGTTTAGAATTTTTTTATGTTGTGGAAACCTATCATAAAAGATATTCAAAAACCCATGATTAAATAACTTTTGAGTTACCGTTATAATATTGGAAAGATTTTTATCATTATAAGAGATATCTAATTGTATAGACCTAGATTTAGTTAAAATCTCTCCTGTTTCTGGATGAACTGCTCCGTGAATGTATCCAGGATCGTACAATTTTCCTGGTTTAGTTAGAAAAATAAGTTCTTCCCAAATCAATTCTAATTCTTCATCAGTATAAAAATTTTCTATAGTCAGATGAGGAAATGGATCTTTAAATATACTTATTTTCCTTTCCATTATTAACAGGCATTTTAAATATCATATCAAATTATTATTAATTAGTCAATTAACTATTTTGATATATTCCCCAAGGTCGTTGTCCTTCTGAACCCTCAATCAGTTTCCAATTTGAAATAGATTCATCCCATTCATATTGATAAGTATCTTTTGGTTTTGGAAATGGTGGTCTCCATTTTTTTCTTTCTGGATCATACCACCATAAAGGATGTGGTTGAGGTAAAATAAATTCATCAAATTCTTCACTATATGAAGAACCATCTAGAACAACACGATTGTATTCTTCATCATAATGATATCCAGGTGGAATAAAAACCTGATGAACTTCATCATAGAAGTCACCTATTCCAGCATACTTATACCTGAAATTTGAATTATAAGAAGTTTGTACCCATCTGGTATCTTGCCCTAGTAAGTTTTTATTGAATTGAATTCCAATTTCTTCTGATTCATTTCCATTTTCATCTAAAATATCAGAGTTATTAACTACTGTTACTTGAAGTACAATATTATTTTCATCTAGTTGTGCGAAATGTGCCATAATTATTACTATATTAAGTTACAGTGAATGTACCGTTACCGGTAAAGTCGTGAATAGTATAAGGAGATCCACTAACGGTCGCTGTTGTTACTGTACCACCAGTTGCCCTTTGAGTAGATCCAGCATAACGAACGATGACTCTTCCAGAACCTCCTGTTCCAGTAGAACCATAACTATCAGCATTTCTAGAACCTCCACCAGTATTGGCGGCAGCTGATCGAGATGTACTACCGTCACCATTAAGACCAACTGAAGGATCAAATGCTGGGTTCACCCCCGCTCCACCACCGCCAAAAGCAACAGTCAATGAAGTACCACCTCTAAAAGTTGCTAGATCATATCCAGATCCACCATTACCACCATTACTGGTTCCAACAGTTACACCAGCACTACCTTTTCCTCCTCCGCCGCCGGCACCCCATGTTCCTCTAAAAACATAACTAGAACCACCACCAGGATTTCCTTGTCCAGGTGTTCCGGATCCACCGGCGCCACCCGATGATCCACCACCACCAGATCCACCCGGAATACCTGTAAATGAAGCATTGTTGTCGGAGGCACTACCATATCCACCACCAACAGCATCAGAAGCTCCAGTAAATGAAGTTACAGATCCATTAGTATTTCCACTTCCACCACCACCAATTGTGACTGTTCTACTTGTTCCTGGATCTAATGCTGCCGAGTAAATATACAATCCACCAGCGCCTCCCCCGCCGCCGCCGGTCACGAAGAAGGTATCATCAGATGTCGGGGTCGTGATTAATCCAGTCTTACTTGTAGTTCCACCACCACCACCCATCATTAGAACTTCAACACTCAATGGTGATGAACCACTGGTCATAAAAAATGATTGAATAATAGACATCTTAACTTAACCCCGCTCCTGATATTACAAAAGTATTAGATGCTACACAAAGAACAGTACAAACTCCATACTGCGCCAAGGTTCTATTTCCTGTATTAGCAGTTCCTGCTGAACGCAAAGTAACTGATGTTCCCTGTGTGATTGTTTGGTTGCTTCCAGAATTATTGTATATAGTCACCGCATCACCAGCACTGAATATACTAGCGTTAACTGTAACACCACCAGTAGTAATTGATATATGCTTTCCAACATCAGACGCAGCAAGAATATATGCTGATGTTTGAGCGTTTTGTGGAATGGTTCTTACATTTCCAATTGAATCATTTACTGTTGTTGCTGTAACAACACCAACAGAAATACCATTAGAAGTGCTATTTCCCCTTGAAGTAACGTTAGCAAGAGTGCTTGTTTCAGTATAAGAGGTTAAATAAGTTGAAGAATCTATAGACCCATCTGCTTTTAAGAATTGAGATGAAGTTCCACCAGATTTAACAAGTGATGTAGCAGTAACAACACCAACAGAAATACCATTAGAAGTGCTATTTCCTCTATTGGTTACATTAGCAAGAGTGCTTGTTTCAGTATAAGAGGTTAAATAAGTTGAAGAGTCAACTGAACCGTCTGCTTTTAAGAATTGAGATGAAGTTCCACCAGACTTAATGAACGATGTAGAAGTGGTAACACCACTAACAGTTATTCCATTGTTAAATGTAGCAGCACCCGTAGAACTTATGGTTGTTCCAGTTCCAAGAACAATTCTATTATTAGAACCATCAAGAGTTATAGAACTTGTCCCTATTGTAAGAATACCAGTTATTCTAGCATCACCATTTACAATTAATTGAGTTGTACCTCCACCAACAACGGTATTTCCAAGTGTAGAAACACCAGAAACTACAAGACTATTAGTTCTTACATTTGTAGTTACTGCAACTCCGGTCAGAGCACTACCGTCACCTCTGAAACTTACTGCAGTTACAATACCAGCACTTATCGTTACACCAGTTCCTACTTCGAGTCCTGTTTTGACTCTGAAATTCTGATTAGCCACAGGTTCACTTTCCCCCGTTGGTTTTTAGATATTTATCAAACCTTGAAGGCAGTGAACTTAATCTTATAGTTTGTTGTTGTTGCAGCAGATGGAGTTACCAACAGACGGATATTTCCACCAGAAATATCAACATCAAAGGTTCCAAGTGAATCAATTGTAAACACGGTTCCATACTCAGTGTTGTATGCAATCAGACCATCATGAACAACAAGTAACTTGGTCAGGTGATACTTAAGACCTTGAGTTGCTTGAATAGTATACTCAACTGAACGATAATTTGCTGATGATATTGTATGAATCGCAGTTTGTGATGTTGTAGATGTAGATGCTGTTACCGTATAATCATTAACCCACTGACTTCCATCGTATACAAGTGCTTCTCCAGCAGCAGGTGATGTAAGAGTTACGTCTGTTAAGTCATTCAGAGATGATGCACCCCCACCGCCACCACCAGAAGTGCTTACAGTATTGTATCCAATAAACTCAACAATATCACTTTCAAATGCTGGTGAACTCAGAACAACAGAAGAACCATTACTTGCGGTAAATTCACTTGCGGTTAACTTAACGCCATTAACATATACATCAAGGAAACCAACATTGTATGAGAATGCGAATGTGCTCTGACCTTCGGTTGCGGTAGTGATACCTGTGGTTCTTAGTGTTGGGAAGTCTGACCAAGTGACACCAACACCAGTTGATCTTAAATACTGACCATTTGTACCTGTTGTAGTTCCAGCACTTACGGTTCCACCAATTATTAAATTGGTTATAGAAGTAACACCACTAACTCTAGCATCACCTACAACTTCTAAGGTGTACTGTGGATTTGTCGTACCGATACCAACATCACCATTCAGTCTGTAGATATCATCTCCAGTTCCAGAAGACCAACGAGATGCAATGAACAGACTGTTGTTCTGATACAGAAGACCATTGAAGTTAATGTCTCCATTAACATCTAATGTGTATGCTGGAGAAACTGAGTTAATACCAACTCTTGGTCCGTTAGTGGTCTTAATAATAGTTCCACCAACACCAACATTCAGAAGAGCAGCGGTTGCAAGTCCAGTTACATTTAGAGTTGTTGCAGATGCAATACCGAGACTACTTTCACCAGTTACTGTGATGTTGCGAAGAGTTGCTTCATCAAATATAAGGTCATTCTTGATGTATAAGTTTCCACCAACAAATAGATCGTTGTTAAATGTTCCTACACCAACAAAGGTAGAAACTCCAGAAACACTCAGTTGGTTAGAGAACAGAGATGTAGTAGTAGTAACTCCTAAAGTGCTGATGCCTGGAGTTACAGTCAAACTTAAGAATGATGGAGTATCTGATAGACGAATTGTTGCAATACCATTTGGTTGAGTATCTGCAGTCGCAACAATGTTATTTCCTCTGAAGTCAAGTTGCGTGATACTTCCAGCGGTTCCTACAATTGAACCTTCGTCACTAACATTGAAACCATTCAGAATGTTATTGACTGAGAAAATACCTGGAACATTTTCCCAAGTCCAACCACCAGAACCATTTGCCTTTGGAAGATATCCAGCTGCACCAAAGTCAGAACCATTATAGGTTAGTTTTGGTGCATGTAAAGTTGCAAGTGTGGAAACTCCAGATACATTTAACTGAGTTCCAAAGACTGTCGATTGATATGTAGTGACTCCGACAAACGTAGAAACACCAGCAACACTTAATTGGTTGGTGAATAATGTTGCAGTAGTTGTAGCTCCAGTTCCTAGAGTTGTAAAACCACTAATAACAACATCACCAACAACTTGAAGTTTTGCAGTTGGATTGGTCGAACCAATACCCAGGTTGCCACTCGTTGGGATGAATCCCATCTGAGTGTCGGCAATACCAATCGAAGTAACGCCAATGTTGTTTGCAAATGTTGGATAAACTGGTGATGCAGTTAAAACTTGGTTGACAACATTAAATGCGTTAACACCAAACAGGTTTGAACCATCACCATAGTACTTAATAGTTGTAACACCAGGGTTTGATGATGTAATGATTCCTGATGCAATCGCTACGCCATCAATGGTTCCTACACCAGTGATATTAATTTGTGGTGCCTGAATAGTATTATAAACTGTAATACCATATCCAGTTGTTTCAAGTCTCTTGATGTTGTCATGATAAAGTTCAACGGCACCATTGTTAATAAAACGTGCTTGATATTCGCCTTGAGAAACATTATAAACATCAACTCCTACACCATCAGATGCAAGAATGAGACTACCGACACCAGTTTCTCTTAGGTAACTGTTTGAACCATCGTGAAAGACCTGTAAGTCATTACCATCACCAAAGTGAAGAACATCAGTATCACCGAAATATGCATTTCCTCTGAAGGTAGCGACACCAGAAACTTCTAGGTTTGCAGCATAAAGTTGACCAGTAGTTGTGAATCCGAGAGTTGTGATACCAGTTACATTTGCATTACGAGCAGTGAACTCATCAAAGAATAAATCATCTTTAATGTAAAGGTCTCCGCCAACATAAAGATCTCCACCAGTGGTTGTAATACCACCAAGAGAAGCAAGAGTACTTATACCAGTAACACTGATGCTACCAAAAGTATTACTTCCAGTTGAAGTTACATTTCCTGTTAGATTTCCAGTTACTCCACCATTTGCAAAAATAATGGAGTTTGCTTGAATACCACCTTGGAATAATGAAGTTCCAGTTACAGTTAAATTGGCGGTAGTTGTAACACCACTAATCCAAATTTGAGATGCAGATGCAATACCAAGAGTGCTTACTCCTGTTATCGTAAGGTTACGAACCGTTGCCTCATCTAATACTAGGTCATCTTTTACATAAAGATCGCCACCAACATAAAGGTCACCACCAGTTGTGGTGATACCACCAGCAGATGCAAGTGTGGAGACTCCAGAAACATTTAATTGATCTGGAATATTAACGGTTCCTGCGGAAGAATCAAGCGTTAGGTCACCAATAGTTGTATCAATAATATTATCGTTAGAAACACCAATACGAATATTATCAATGGTTGCTCCACCGTTGGCATCAAGAAGTCCAGTGAATGTAGAAAGACCCGTTACATTCAGATCATTTGGAACTAAAACAGTTGGTGTTGAAGTTGTGGTGAAATTAATTGCTTGATAACCTTGACCATTATTAATACTAGAAGCACCAATGGTTCCTTGGAACGCTACATTGCCACTACCACTGTAGATGAAGAATGAATTGGTTCCGTCTGCTGCCTGAATAAAACCACTGCTGGGTCTGAAAGTATTTGCAGTGATGATGCCAGTTGCATTGACACTGATTGCCGATACAACACCAACGGTTGTAAGACCAGTAACATTCAAGTTACGTGCAGTTAGTTCATCTATTACAAGATCATCTTTTACATATAAGTCACCACCAATATAAAGGTCATTTTGGAACGTTCCTACACCAACAAAGGTAGAAACACCAGCAATATAAAGTTGAGACGCACTTGCAATGCCAAGGGTTGATAAACCACTTACATTAAGATTCTGTGATGCATTAATGTATGGAGCAGTAAGAGTATTCTTTGTTGCTTGAATTTCACCAACTGCTAGATAAGTTCCATTAGGTACAAGAGTTGACCCAATACCAACTGCATAGTTAAACATCCATGCATCAGTTGTGCCAACACCATAAGAGTTTGCACCAACCCACATCAACTGCTTGTAAGTTGGTGGTAGTGTACTAAAACCAGCAAGAGTGAGATCTACTAATGGAGCACCTACTGTAGATGCAATTGAAATGCCACCGTGATTTGCAGTAGTGTCATTTGAAATATCATTATTGAATGCATCAGTTGTAATACCAAGAGTAATCTCTTTATCAAAAACTCTTAAGTCTTGTGCAAAAATAGCAGTTGCTGTTCCACCAATACTCAGGTTTCCATCAATACGAACATTATTATGGAAAACTGCCTGAGTATCATAAACATCAAATTGCCCATTAACATCTAAATTCTGGATCGTTGCGATACCAGTTACATTTAAATTATTAAGAGTTGTTTGATCCTCTACAACAATGTTATCTCTAAATGTTGTAAAACCAACAAAAGTTGATATTCCAGACGCTAAAATATTTCTGGTTACAATATCAGTGCCAACTGTGGCACCACCAGTAATTTGTAAACCACCAACATAAAGTTGTTGGTCAACATAAAGATCATTCTGGAAAGATCCTACACCAACAAATGTAGATGCTCCACTTACATAGGAATCTCCAGCAATGTTAGTTGACCCAACAACAAACAATGAATGTTGCTGTGCATTAGTTGTCCCAATACCAACCTTACCAATTGTCTGTAGTACCGTTTTACTTTCGGTTACAGACGTAATACCAAGATTAAGATTTTGTTGTCTGCCGCTCTTATATGGTTGGGACATTTCTAATATTAGTTAAGAGTTTCTAAAATACTTGCAATAAACTTTACGTTTGTTCCATTATCAGCACGAATTTGTAAGGCATCACCCGTTTCAAGAATCAATTTACCAAACAATAGGTTTGCCGAATCATTTGCAGGTATTGGTAAGTCTTTAACAATTTCAGTGGTGACTGCGATACCTGCAGAGCTTCTTTTGTGAGATAATGAAACTGTGTGAGTATCAGATCCAATATTTGCTGCTTGTGCTAATAGAACAACACCACTATATCCAGTTGGTGCTGTATAGATTCCAACGGTGTTCACACCAACAACACTTGTGATGGTTTGATAAACGTTTAACGGTAATGGCATTTTATGGTCCTCCTAATGCTAGAATAAATGGTGTCATTGTTGCAAACAAACTCTTAGAATAGAATGTTCCTGAAATAGTTCCTGTGACTTGGTTGATCTGAACACCATCACCAATTCGGAAGTTGCCTGCCTGATCAGTACTCGTATAAACCACCAAACCTCCATTTCTTGCGTCTGTCTCATTCTCTTGAATGGGAACGCCTCCTTGTGTGGGAAGAGCTTTATTAATATCTGTTCCAGAACCGATATATTCAAAAGAATGACCAGAAGCTAGAACTCGACTTTGTTTGAAAAATGGAACTGTTGTTCCTACACCAACTGCATATGGAACGTTCTCATTCAAAGTAACTGTACAAATACCAGAAGATATTGGAGTTGATCGAGTGATTGAATAATATGTTGGAATTAACTGTGCCGTCCCTGTTGCTGTATTTATCCCAACATCAGGAGCAGAGAATGTGACTGTTGGGGTAGAAGTGTAACCTCTACCATTCGATACCATCTCAATGTTATCAACCGAACCTACAACCATTTCTGCAACAGCAGTTGCAGCGACACCCCAGTCGTTTATTGTACTTGGATCTCCAATTGTGATAGTTGGAGGATTATTATATCCACTTCCAGCATTTGCAATATTAATTTTACCAACGGTATAATATAGGTTTTCAAAATAAACAACCTGACCATCAAAAGGTCTTACTACATCAATTGCAACTGTTCCACCACTTACATAACTATGGGGTAGTGTAGAGGTTCCAACATAAGCAGAAAAACTATTTGCTGCACCAACAGCGTTAACCGTAAATACATATCCATAGTTTCCACTTGGATAAGTCACAATACCTGGTCCCGATGGGCAAGTAAAACCAAGACCAGCAATGGTTACTCCCATCCCAACTGTCAGGTTATGATTTGCATTTGTTGTAATTGTAAGAAGACCAGTTGTATTATCGTATGCCGCAGTCTGAACTCCAAGAGTTGGGGTTGAAAGATCCAATACAAAAGTATCAGAACTTGCACCTGCAGCAGATGTAACAATACCAGTGTATTTGTGAGCACTTACACCATCAGCGACGAGTGCATAGTTACCAAATGAAGCGTTAGAGTTTGTCAGGTCGCAAGCACCACCAGATCCACAGAAGACTGCAATATCATCACAGATGGTGAACAGAGAAACTAACTGAGCATATCCACTGTTTGTAATTGAAACTCCAATACCACCTTGATTGTATTGTGTAAAGGAGTCAGTCACCATCGACTTCGTTGGTCCGATGACGTGGCGACCATCAATCTTCATTCCAATACTGTTTGGAATGAAGTTAGTACAGTTACGAATATATGGTGACTGATCTGAGTATTTAATGTTATCTGGGTCAAAAGCAAAGACTGCTTTACCAGCATTCATTGTCCCAGTATAGGACATCTCAGTAATATAGTTTCCTGGCGAAACGTGGAACAAGTCTTGGTTAGCATTGTTTGGAACAATACTAACTTCTCTTAAACTATCCCCAACCACACTCATCTGAGGAGCGAGTTTGATTGGGTTATCTTCTACATATGTACCAGCAGAAACTTTAATAACTGCTCCTGGAACTGTTGATGCAATACCGACCGCTGCTTTGATCGTTAACTTTGCATCACCAAGTTTTTTTCCTGTGTTATTATCGTTTCCGTCTTTGGTTACATAAAAAATGTTTGTAACCGAAACTCCCGAACCGACTCTGACAACATCCGTTCCAATACCAGGACGTGCTCTAAGTGTAAAGAGGTCTGCGTCGTGAGTATTAAGAGCTAATTCACCTAATTGTAAATCTGTTACCGCTGGCACCTTTCCGGGCACAGCAGATCTTTTAATTCTAAACGGAGTCGCCATTTATTCGCATTCGGTATTTACCAAAATCAGCAGTATATACTGCTTTCATTTATTTATTCAAGTAGCATTATTCCTTCTTGGGCGATACTTAAACAAATTAACTGGAGGGTCTGGTTTCATCCAGTCTTTGATTTTCTGATACCTTTCCATATCAAAAAACTCCTGTGAGAAGTACCAGTCTTCCCAAGGAGTATGTCCCTTATCTTGGTTACAGGAGTGGCAGCAGCAGACTACATTCTTTGTAAAATCCATTCCACCTTTGGACTGTGGAACAATGTGGTCAATAGTGAGATTCTCTTCTGACCCACAATAAGCACATTGGTGTTCCCACTTTTCTCTTATCTCCCTCCTCCACATTCGTTTCGCTTCACCTGGACTTGTTGTGCGTAGATTAAACAAGTACTCTTGAGGCGAATGGAAGAGTTCCATATGCTTATGCAAACTTATAACTATGTATAATTGAAGTTAATGTTAGCACGATATGGTTGGTCACTACAGGCAGTGCTAGTGTGTATTTTACTTGGATCAAAAAATAAAGCTCTGTTAGCAATTGAATCAATTTCAATTGTATCATTTAGTATTGTCTTTCCGTTATTAGTATTCAGATAAAACAAACATCCCTGATGAGGATCTTCTACATCAACATGATTTGCATACCTGTGATTATTTTCATCTTTTGGATATAAGTTTGCTTTGATTCTCCATATTTCATTTTGAACTGGAAGTTTATCTATGAGTGGTTGAATTAAATGTAAACATCCACTATCATATTCATCATAAAAACAAAACAAATGTACAAATGAAATACCATCATTCAATTCTTTGCCAGTAGAAGTATTGAGAAGTTGCCAACGAAACTCTGTATTATATAAAATATTTTTTTGTATTTGAAGAAAAGTTTCTTCATCTAAAAAGTTATCAACGATAGTGTAGTTCATTTTAGTTTTTTACTATCATATTTTTTAGCACAAGCACCACGAGCATATGCTCTCGCCATACTATCTACATTAGAACAAGGTTTACCAGACTCTTCACAATAAGGACACTTGGCATCTGGTGGGTCATTAGGATACTTGAACTTACTCATACCACCACAGGTTTTTGCTGACCCTCTGGTAGTTTGATTTGAGGAAGTTTTTCTGGTTCACGAACTTCCCAAGAACCACCAACCCCACCATCCATATTCACAACAATCTCATTAGTTGGCAGTGCCTTAGGAATCTCAACATCCACAACCTGACTCATGAGTGTTTTGTTTTTTACAATTTCACGATTTGGTCCGTCTAGATGCATCATCATTCTTGCATCTTCAAAACTACCACAATCACAAATTTTTTTATGAGTTCTTCTTTCTCTTACTGAGAAGTAGTCCTCACTGTTGTACTTGTTCATCATCTTGTTGCTTTTCTTCATTATAGGATACTTTGGTGGGTCTGTAAAGGTTGGGCCAAGTGTCTCGAATTATCTCTGCCAACTTATAAGGAGTTTCTGAACTGATCACGTTATAATTGTTATACGACGTTGTTGTTGGGATAAAAGTGTTAATACCTTTGGGTCTTTTGCAGTCTTTCTTACAGAGTCATAATAGTCATAGTACCCATTATGAAGAATGATAGCATCTCTTAAAGACCCTGTTTCATTTTGAAGTCTGCGGAGTTTGCTTGCAAGTAACCAGACTGATACTTCATCATCATCTAACAGTTCTCGCTTGGGAGGAAGTCCTTGTGTAATAAGTTCTTTTAGACCCAGTTGTGCGACACCAAAGGTCTTGACATCCACTGGTTTGCGGTGAAGGATTTCCTCATAGAGAACTGCTGCGATCACGTTCTCTGGAATATTAAACTGCTTACTTGCTCTCTTGATATAAGGAACCAGCGTTTCTAGTTTCTCATAACTCATCGCACGGGTCATTGGAACATTGGATACAACGGTGCTGATGACTGTGGGTGTTACGGTTCTATCCTTGACTCCATAGTTACTCAGAGTTTTGTTCTGACTGCTTATGGGAACAAAGGATAAAAGAAAGAGAATAGCAAATATACTGCGTTTCATTTGCCCTGCGAAACTGCTACTACAAACATAAAAATACCAAATAGAATAAATGTAACCAGAATAGTGAGCATAAAAAAAGGAGTTCGGAGAACTCCCTTATTTAGATCAGAGTGCGTTGCCTCTCGGTAGAACTTCCTCTGGGAACACAAAGTTCTCGTGAGGTTGGTCTACTGGTGCCATCCACGCTCTAAGTCCCTCATTAAGGAGGATATTCTTCGTGTAGAATGTCTCAAACTCTGGATCTTCTGCCGCTCTAATTTCCTGAGATACAAAGTCGTAGGCACGTAGGTTGAGAGCAAGACCGATGATGCCAATAGAAGAAGTCCAGAGGCCCATAACTGGAACGAAAAGCATAAAAAAGTGCAACCAACGTTTATTACTAAAAGCAATACCAAAGATCTGAGACCAGAATCTGTTAGCCGTAACCATAGAATACGTCTCTTCCTCTTGAGTCGGTTCAAATGCCTTGAAAGTGTTCGCTTGGTCACTGTCTTCAAATAGTGTGTTTTCTACAGTTGCTCCATGAATCGCACAGAGCAGTGCTCCACCCAGTATACCAGCAACTCCCATCATATGGAAGGGGTTGAGGGTCCAGTTGTGGAAGCCCTGCAGGAACAGCAGGAACCTGAAGATAGCAGCAACTCCAAAGGAAGGTGCAAAGAACCAACTGGATTGACCCAGAGGATACATCAGGAACACGCTGACGAACACAGCGATAGGACCAGAGAAAGCGATTGCATTGTACGGACGAATACCAACTAAACGTGCAATCTCAAACTGGCGAAGCATGAATCCTATAAGGGCAAAGGCTCCGTGGAGCGCCACAAAAGTCCATAGTCCCCCAAGTTGGAACCACCTGACGATATCTCCCTGAGCCTCAGGACCCCAGAGAAGAAGAAGAGAATGACCCATAGAATCTGCTGGAGTACTAACTGCCGCAGTAAGAAAGTTTGCACCCTCAAGATAGCTGGATGCAAGACCATGAGTGTACCAACTCGTAACGAAAGTTGTCCCAGTAAGCCAACCACCAAGAGCAAGATAAGCTGTGGGAAAAAGAAGAAGTCCAGACCAACCAACAAAAACGAAACGATCTCTTTTAAGCCAGTCATCAAGGACATCGAACCATCCCCTCTGTTGAATAGGTTGTGAAAGTGTAGATGAAACCATTTATTATCTCCAAAGAAAACAAAAGGGGTCCTAAGACCCCCAGTGATTTTATTTTATCCAGATCAACCAATTGCAGGTGCTGTGAGAGCAACAGGAGTTGACTCAGCAGCAGCAAGGTCAAGAGGGAAGTTGTGAGCATTTCTTTCATGCATCACTTCCATACCCAGACCAGCACGGTTCAGAACATCAGCCCAGGTGTTGATGACACGACCCTGTGAATCAATCACAGACTGGTTGAAGTTGAAACCATTGAGGTTGAATGCCATGGTGCTAACACCAAGAGCAGTGAACCAGATACCAACTACAGGCCAAGCAGCAAGGAAAAAGTGCAAGGAGCGAGAGTTGTTGAATGAAGCATATTGGAAAATCAGACGACCAAAGTAACCATGTGCAGCTACAATGTTGTAGGTCTCTTCTTCTTGTCCAAACTTGTATCCATAGTTCTGTGACTCATTCTCTGTCGTCTCACGGACAAGAGAAGAGGTGACAAGAGATCCATGCATAGCAGAGAACAGAGAACCACCGAAGACCCCAGCAACTCCCAACATGTGGAAAGGATGCATGAGAATGTTGTGTTCTGCCTGGAAAACAAGCATATAGTTGAAAGTTCCTGAAATCCCCAGAGGCATCGCATCAGAGAAGGATCCTTGACCGAAGGGATAGACCAGGAAAACTGCGCTAGCAGCAGCAACAGGTGCGCTGTAGGCAACACAAATCCAAGGACGCATACCAAGTCTGTAAGAAAGTTCCCATTCACGACCCATATAAGCATAGATACCAATCAGGAAGTGGAAGACAACTAGTTGGAAAGGACCACCGTTGTAGAGCCACTCATCTAGGGAAGCAGCTTCCCAGATAGGATAAAAGTGCAGTCCAATTGCGTTGGAAGAAGGAATAACAGCACCAGAGATGATGTTGTTTCCGTACATGAGTGAACCAGCAACGGGTTCACGGATTCCATCAATGTCCACAGGGGGAGCACCAATGAAGGCAATGATGAAACAAGTAGTAGCAGCAAGCAGGCAAGGAATCATCAGGACTCCAAACCAACCAACATAAAGACGATTGTCTGTTGAAGTGACCCAGTTACAGAATTGTTCCCAAGTATTTGATTGTCGTTGTTGTGAAAGTGTAGCAGTCATTTTTATTTAAAAAAGTAGTAAGACCATCAGGGAAATGGTGGAGTTACTATGCTCCAGTCACCCTAAGACTGGATATGAGAGACTGTGTTTAACCTCCCCATAGGTCTCGGTTAGGAAGAGGGCAACTGTTAAGAACTTGTAATATTCCTTAACTTGTTGATATATTTATCATAACAGATCCCCCCAAACCTGTCAAGAACCTAAATATAGAAGTAGAATAAGAATATCTAATGGGCAAGCCCAAGAATAAAAAAGGCAAGTCTGCCAATGCTAAGCAGAACTCTGGTAATGCCACTGCTAAGAAAGCTAAAAATGGTGGTAAGAAAAAGTGAGTAATCTCATTGCCTTTATGATTGTTGGATATGTTGAAGTGAGTCCTGGGCAATGTCAAATAGATTACTTTAGATACAATGAGATACACTCACTGGTAATCCCATGCCACGAGAATGGAACACTCCAAAAAGGGAGTGTTGGAATGCTCCCATCCATCAAATACTCAAAGCCATAGACAACCACACCAGACTTTTAATGGAAACTGGTGATAGTTGGCATGAAGAACAAGCAAATATATTAAGAAAATATTTACATGATCTAAAAACTTGGATCCATAAACAAGAAGGTAGATAATCTAAATAGTATGAAATGAAACATTAATCAATCCCATGAAAAGACTTCTATTAGCCTTTTCATTATTCTTCACCATTCCTGTTAGTGCTGCTGAAATCACCTCAAAAATCACTGACTCTGTACAATTAAAGGTTGATGGAGCTGCTGTACAATCAACCAGAATTGGCGCTTCATACTCTGTTTCAGGAACCAATATCCAATCCTCATCCTTTGGTGGTGTAGGTGGTGCTGGAACCTATGACATCAATACTGCTGGTCAAGCATTCACATTTAGTGAGAGCTTCAATGCTGCTGATACTCCTGTTACTTCTCAGTCTGTAGGCACGGGTATCATTGCTTCACCCAATCTCTATGGTGATAGTGTCACCCAAGTTGGTGGAGACAAAGGATCTCTTGCTGGTACTCTATCAACTACTGGTGTTCCTACTGTCACTGCTGGTGGTGCTGGAACATCTGCTACAGGTCAAAGAACCATTGAGTTAAGTGTGTTCAAATGAGAATAATCCTAGCAGGGATTTTTCTGCTAGGGTTTAGTAATGCTGCCCTAGCAGAAGCAGTGGTTCCCAACTTCACCAGAGGGACTATCACTGCAACTACAGAATCTCAAACAAAGATTGTAGAAACAATTCGTCAGATTGAATATACAACTGGCACATCATACACTGTAACTGGAACAAACATCAACATCCCAGGAACTCCTGCTCCTGGGATGAGTTATAGCATTCAAACTCAAGGTGCTCCATTCCAGTTCAGTGAAACCTATCTTGGTCCTGGAGTGGCAAAAGAAACATGGATAGACAGAACAACAGAACAAAACTCTACTACAAACTCGGTGTCTGTCTTTACT
>Ga0222713_10003136_pt1 | contig 17313 bp, 25 predicted proteins | sample C33_649DmetaG_FD_165061 | JGI IMG/M metagenome (GOLD analysis project Ga0222713, IMG submission 165061) | Estuarine water microbial communities from San Francisco Bay, California, United States - C33_649D | ecosystem: Environmental > Aquatic > Marine > Unclassified | place: USA: California...
ACCATTTCATCGCTGGTGATAGAAGGTATCGTGAGTATGGAGAACTTCTACAAACACTAGAAGCATCTCTGCCTTATAAGTATACTAGAGACGAGTTTAGATGATGCAAAAGAAATACACCATTACAGTTAATGATAAACAGTATCAGGTTATTTCTTACGCATCCGAATGGTTTGTAAAAACTTCAGTTCTATCACACATTCCCGATAATATCGAATCATGGAACATCTCTTGGGAAAAGCACTCATTATAGTTGCAATACCCTTTGTAATCGCTACACTTTATTTCGGTTCTAAGAAGGGGCACTACTATGAATCCGAACACTATAAGGGGAATGGAACCGCTCACTAGGCAGCGGTTTCACTTTGCTTGGTCTTCTTTCTCAAGAATGTATGGAGTCAGTCATGTCTCATCAGATATGATTGACTTTTGCTATGAATGGGCACATACAGAAGAGCAAGCACCACTCGATTGTTTAAACCACGTAGACAGATACTTTAGACAACTATGGGACACTTCGCACGCTGGACACTAGAGACACCAGTTACATTAGGATTTCTCTGTTACCTTTTAGTGGTTGTGCCTATTATGGGTATCTATCTTATCCACAAATATAACTGGCAACACTGGGCACCGTTTGACAAGGGACACAAAAAGTAGTATAATATCTGAGTTGAGAGGCAAGACCACTCAACTGCGGCAGTCTCCTTGGTAGTTCAGGACTGGCGGCGAAAGGAACTACCACTTCGGGCATTAGCGCAGTTTGGTAGCGCGTCCCGTTTGGGGCGGGAAGGTCAAAGGTTCAAATCCTTTATGCCCGATAGCCAGTTTTCCGACTGGCACCTTGACTAAATATCAGTCAAACCCTTATAATACTAAGGTATTCAATCACAACAATGTCTCTGATCGAAAAATTCAAGAAAGATGTTAGCACTCTGCGCTCTGCTGCTAACGGGGATATCTACCTTGATGTAAAGAGTCCGAAACTTTATAAGAAAGTACGTCGCTACTATGAAAATGAGGGCGTCGTGTTTTCTGGAGATCCCCTTGATGACTATGAAATGCTGATGGATTATCTCTATCAAGACCTTCAGACCACTGAGGTTGCATGATGCAAGTTATTAAAAAACCTACCGTTCTTATGGAGCGGTTTCCTTATCGTTATGTTCAGGTTGGGAAGTTGGAAATCAACGGAATGCCTGATTGCCGCATTCAGAAGGTAGACTCCTATACTGGACGCTACCGTGATATGTATCTCTGTGATAATGAGATGCAACTTATGACTGCTATGGAAGACCACGATTATACTTGTTGGTTGGATCCAGATTGTGTTCCTTGTTATGTCAAGGATGATGAAGACTCGGAGGGTCTCTAAACCTGCCCTGGTCGGGATGGTCAATTGACCCCTGGAGTTTCTTGCTTCTCTCAAGAGCAAGTGGTGCGGATGGGATAACTCCCGCCCAGTTTCTTGCTTCTGGTTAAAGAGCAAGTGGCGTGCATGTAAAGACCTAATGGGACGGTTGCGTAAACCGTCCTTTTTTAGTATAATAATAAAAAAAGACATAATGATTGGTTTTAATCACTTAGGTAGACTTGGGCGTCTGGGAAACCAGATGTTTCAGTATGCCGCTCTGCGTGGTATTGCCTCTAAGCAGGGTGTAAACTATTGCCTTCCACTTCACAATGAAGCGGTTGATGATGGTCTAGGAAACCCAAACAGAACAGAACTGTTTGACTGCTTTGCTATGGAGACCGTTACCACACTCAATATTCAGATGGTTGATCCTGGAAGACCTATCATTCAGGAAGGAACCTTTCACTTCAATGAAGGTCTGTTCAGTAATCAGTTTGACTGGGTAACTCTGTTTGGTTTCTTTCAGTCTGAAAAGTATTTCAAACATGTGGAAGATATTATTCGCAAGGACTTTACGTTCAAGGATGAGATACTTGAACCTTGTGAAGATATGATGGAAGGCATTGGGCAGGCAGTTGGTCTCCATATCCGTAGAAAAGACTATCTGACCAACCCAAACCATTGTGCTTTAGACATCGAATACTATAAGAAAGCACTGAAGAAGTTCCCTGATGATGCTCAGGTCATTGTATTCTCCGATGAACCACAATGGTGTATGGAACAAGAACTATTCTCTGATGATCGTTTTATGGTTTCTGAGAATGATAATGGATATGTTGATATGTGCTTGATGAGCATGTGTAGTGACTTCATCATTGCTAACTCTTCATTCTCTTGGTGGGCGGCTTGGTTAGGTAACCGTGGTAAGGTTATTGCTCCAAAGCAGTGGTTCCCAACAAACGACAAAGACCTTAAAGATCTATATCCTGAAACCTGGGAGGTAATCTAATGAAAGTTGCTATATGTTTCATAGGAACGGGAAAGTATCTAAATTTCCTTCCAAAGTATTATGAAAACATCGAAGAATATTTTCTCCCAAATACCGAAAAAACAATCTTGGTATTTACTGATGGGGACCTAGATGAAGTCCCAGATAACGTCAAAGTATTTGAACAAGAGCATTTATCTTGGCCATTTATTACTCTCAAAAGATTTGAGATTATCAATAAGGCAAGAGATATCATCGAACAGCATGATTGGTTTGTCTTTATTGATGCTGATGCCCTTCCAATCACAACCATAACTGAAGATGAGTTCTTTAGTGATAAACCATTCTTTGGAGTTCATCACCCATGCCACTTCTTGAAAATGATTCCTCACAACGAGTATCCTGGTGCCTGGGACCAAAATGAGCGTTCTCTAGCATATGTAAATACCTTTGAGGAAAAACCTCAAGTCTATTATCAGGGATGTTTGTGGGGTGGAAAAGTACCAGAAGTTTGTGGTATGATTGATGAACTGGAAGGTAGAACAAATAAAGATCTTGAGAACGACATCGTAGCATTGTGGCATGATGAAAGTCATCTCAATAAGTTCTATTCCGAAAGACCAAATGATGTTCATATACTAAGTCCATCATTTGCCTATCCAGAATTGTTTTCCAACCATTGCAACTTTGAACCAAAAATAGTTCACCTCGCAAAAGAAAACTCCAAGTATCATCAATAGTATAAAATGAACCTTAAAGATTTAGAACTTGTTACGGCACTTGATCAAAACTTCTATGATAGTTTCAATACTTTCATGATTAGTTCTGACTTGAAATTGTTTGGAAAACTTTTGGCTAGGATGCAACTCTTTGAGAAAGTCAAGGATATTCCTGGAGACATTGTTGAATGTGGTGTATTTAAAGGAACTGGTATTTTTACTTTCCTCAAACTTAAAAGGTATTACTGTCCAAATAGTTTGAAGAAAGTCATTGGATTTGATTTCTTCAATACAGAAGCACTTGTAGATAGTCTTACTGATCAAGACAAAGATGCAATGAGTACTTTGTTCTCTGGAAGAGATTTTAAACATGATGAATCATTCAGAGATGCTCTAGAATATAAAATTCTGAAGAGTGGATTCATGGAACATGAATTTGAATTGATTCAGGGAAACATTTCTAAGACAGTTGTTGACTTTGTTGAAACAAAACCTGGTGCAAAAATTTCACTGCTGTACCTTGATTTGGATTTGGAAGTACCAACTTACGACACTCTGGTTTCTCTGTGGGATAGAGTGAGTAGTGGTGGGATAGTTGTATTTGATGAATATGCCTATCACAATTGGTCTGAGTCAAAAGGAGTTGATAAATTCTTCGCCAATCAGAATGTTAAAATTAATGCATTGAACTTTTTCGCCCCATCTGCATACGTTGTTAAGCCATGAATAAACTTGTAATCTTTGACCTTGATGGTGTACTAGTTGATAGTAGAGATATGCACTATGAGGCACTTAATCGTGCACTCGAAAAGGTTGATCCAAAGTATAAGATAACTAAAGATGAACATCTGAGTTCTTATGATGGATTGCCTACTTCTAGAAAGTTGGCGATGCTAACGGAGACTAAAGATCTTCCTGTAGAAAAACACCAACAAGTTTGGGAAGATAAGCAAAAAGCAACTCTTGAAATCTTCTCAAATCTTGAGCATGACTATGAGTTGATGCACTACTTCCAGCAACTCAAAAGTAAAGACTATCAAGTTGCTGTTGCTAGTAATAGTATTCGCAATACTGTTAAACTGGTTCTCCTTAAACTTGGACTTCTTGAGTTCATTGATTACTATGTGAGTAATGAAGATGTAGTCAAGAACAAACCATTTCCAGAAATGTACTGGAAGTGTATGACTGCATGTAATGCCCTTCCCAAGAACACAGTAATCTTTGAAGATAGTCACATTGGTAGACAAGGTGCTCTAGACAGTGGTTCACATCTTGTACCTATTGAAAATAGGTATGACCTTAACCAGAGTAAAATTGATAAAGTATTGAAAATATTCTCATCCAAAAAAGTAACACATATTCCTTGGAAGTCTGAAAAAATGAATGTTCTTATTCCCATGGCTGGAGCAGGCAGTCGATTCTCTTCTGCTGGGTATACATTCCCCAAACCTTTGATTGAGGTCAATGGGAAACCAATGATTCAAGTCGTTATTGAAAACCTGAACATTGATGCTAACTATACCTTTGTTGTTCGTAAGGAGCACTATGAGAAGTATAGTCTTCAGTATCTACTAACTCTCATTGCACCTGGTTGTAATATTGTTCAAGTCGATGGTCTAACTGAAGGTTCTGCCTGCACAACTCTGCTCGCAAAAGAGTACATTGATAACGAGCATCCATTGCTGCTAGCAAACTCTGACCAATTTATGGAGTGGAACAGTAACGAATGTTTGTATGCATTCAATGCTGACGGTATTGATGCTGGAATTCTAACCTTCAAAGCAACCCATCCCAAGTGGTCTTACGCTAAGGTTGGTCCTGATGGTTTTGTTTCTGAGGTTGCTGAGAAGAAACCTATCAGTAATGATGCTACTGTTGGTGTCTACTTCTGGAAGAAGGGTTCTGATTACGTTAAGTACGCAGAGCAGATGATTGGGAAAGATATTAGAACCAACAATGAGTTTTATATCTGCCCAGCATTCAATGAAGCCATTCTTGATAATAAGAAGGTAAGAGTTAAGGAAATTGAAAGAATGTGGGGAATCGGAACTCCTGAAGATCTTAACTACTTCCTGGAGCATTACAATCCATGAGACTGATAGCACACAGAGGAAATGTGAATGGACCGGACCAATCTGCAGAAAACAGTTTAGAATATATTGATACTGCGATAGGTCTTGCTTATGATGTTGAAGTTGACCTTAGACGTGAATCTGGTGAGTTTTATCTTGGACATGATGGACCAGAGCATCATGTCCTTATGGAATGGTTGGTAGAACGAAAAAACAATCTTTGGATACATTGCAAAGACTTTGCTTCTCTTGTATTTCTTTCAGAGTGTGATGTTGATTTCAACTACTTCTGGCATGATACTGACGATCATACTCTTACTAGTAAGGGATATATCTGGAGTTATCCTGGACAACCATATAGTTCCAACTCTATTGTAGTCCTACCAGAAAACATAGAAACGTTTAACTTTTCTGACTGTGATTATTATTGCTATGGGATATGCAGTGATTATGTTGGGAGAATATTGTAAATGAGAGTAGCAGTTTGTTATAGTGGATTTCTAAGGAATATACAGAAGACATTCTCAAACATATCACAGCAAATGCTAGATGGTCATGAAGTTGACTTCTTCATTCATACATGGGACGTTCCAGAATATGCTGATGAAATCTCATACTCAAGGGACACAATAAAACCAAAGTTGATGTTGGTTGAGGAGCAAAAGAGATTTGAAAGAAATCCTTATGGATTCATAAACTGCAATACAACTCCAGAGCAATATCTCAAAGATCTTAAATCTTCTGGAGAAGATAAAAAGTTCTTTGAGAAACCGTCCGAAGAAAACAACTTTAATTTTACTAAAGAACTTGAAGTCGTTAAGTTTGGATACTATAGTAGTTTTCCTTATAACTTTCTATCTCAGTTCTATTCCTTCTATAAGGCGATTGATTTGAAGAAGGTCTATGAACAAAGTAATGGATTTGAATACGATTGTGTTATTCGAATAAGACCAGATGTTTATCTGTATGACCAGATAGATTTGGACTCATTGAATATGTCTTACATGAACATATTTGATGCATCATGCCATAAAGGAACTAACCTAACAGTCAATGACCACTTTGCTTGCTCATCATCAAAGCTTCTTGACTTGTATGGTGAGTGCTTCTTATTTCTATCAACTTATTATTTTATCTATGGAGTTGACTTTATCCAAGAGATAATATTAGGTAAACATTTTGAAGTTAATAATGTTGATGTTAATAAACTATCTACCAGTTATCTAATCACGAGAGATAGTATAGATAGAGAAACTTATCCAAAGTTTATACGATGAAAGTTGCGGTTTGCTTTTCTGGGCAACCTCGTTTTATAAATGAGTGTTCTCCCAGTATTCTTGAAAATGTGTTTGGAGACTACTCTGTAGATGTCTTTGCACATTTGTGGTTTGATGAAGACCTTAAAATAAAACCATATAAGTATGGTGGTTCTGGTGGATGGGAAAATCAGAGAATTTCAGAATCCGCAATCGATGATTTCAAAAGGATTTACAATCCAGTTGATATTGTAGTTGAGGAAAGTTGTAATTTTTATGACCCTTACATGGAAGAAGATTTTGAGATTTCTCAAAACAGATATTGGAAGGGATCATTAAATGAACCAAACTATAAAGAGAGGCAGATTAAAAATACATTGTCTAACTTCTATAGTATGAGTGAGGTCAACAGACTCAAATTGAAACATGAATATAAGAATAGATTTAAGTATGATTGGGTTTTTAAAATAAGAACAGACGTAAACGTTCATACGAAGATAAATCTATCCAACTATAATCAAAGTTCTCTCAACTGCACATCCATGATGCAGCAACCACCACATATTAATGACTGGATTTGTTTTGGTGGATCTGATATAATGGATGTGTGTATGGGAGTTTTTCCTATCTTCCAAAGAGTTTTTGATTTAACCAAACACCATCGTAACGGCGCATGGGACAATGAGACTCTTCATGTTCAACTCTTAGATCAACTATTAGTTAACATTGAGAGACACCCTATTGCATTATCAGTACCTAGATTTTAAAAATGAAAACACTATTAGAATTGTTTGAAAAATACAATAACTATCATGATGTAGATTATCCATCAGATAAAAACTCATATCACTCTTATATCGAAGATGTGTATGAAGAGTATTTTTCACCATACAGAGATAAAAAGGTAGACCTATTAGAAATTGGTGTTTCTTATAGTGGTTCTATTCGTCTTTGGAATGATTACTTTGAAGATGCAACTATCTATGGAGTAGACAATTTTTTTTGCGGTGCTGAGCACAAAAACAAAGCACAAGACCTGATTGATGGTGAAGTTGATAATGTAAAAATAATTTGTAAGGATGCATACGATGAGGCAGTATCTGAAGAACTACCTCAGTTTGATATTATTATTGATGATGGACCGCATACTCTGATCACTCAAATGAAGTGTATTGAGATCTATCTATCTAAACTGAAACCAGATGGTATGATGTTTATTGAAGATATTGTAATCGATTATGAATATGACTATGAGGGTGATGATTTGGATAAACATCCAACTATGAGAAGTTTGTTAGATAAAATTCCTGATAGTCAATATGAATATAAAATATTCGACCTTAGGAAGAATGTGATAGGCAGACAAGGAATACCCTCTGAAGGTAGAGGTGATAATGTCGTTCTAGCAATTAAACAAGCATGAAAATTATTATTTGGGGATATCCACTCCATTCTCATACGCATTCTTATATCCACGCCGCTTTTTACAAAGCATTTACTCACTTGGGTTATGAAACATATTGGTTCCATGATGGTGAGTATCCAGACAACTTTAACTGGGATGACTGTGTATTCTGGACAGAAGGATTTGCCGATAAGAACATTCCTCTAAACAAAACCAGTACCTACTTTGTTCACGTCTGTCCAGATCCATCAAAGTATATCAATGCTGGAGTAAAGAAGTTCATTGATGTTCGCTACAATCACTTGTGGCATAAAGACCACAACTATGATTACACCTTAGATAAAACTAAGGTTGAAAAGGTTGGACCTTGTTGTTACCTTCAACCAAAGAAAAATCGTAGAGTTCAAGTCCTAAACAATTATCACCAGTATTGGATTGAAGACTACGATAAGTTCTATGTGACTTGGGCAACTAATATTCTTCCGCACGAATTTAACTTTGAGGATATTAGTCACCCTAGAGAAAACAAAATCTATTTCAGTGGTAATATTTCTGCTCATGGTAGGTGTGAGAACTTCAGTACATTCAAACCTTTCATCCTAGAGTGCGAAAAGAATGGGATAGACTTCATTCACAATGATCCATTTGCAAATCCTCTAAGTGAGGATGAGGTCATATCAAGAACCAAGAAGTCTATTGTTGGTGTTGATATTCGTGGACCAGAACATCTTCGTAATGGATATGTTCCATGTAGGGTATTCAAGTCTATTAGTTGGGGTCATCTCGGGACCACAAATTCACCAGAGGTTTATAAAGAACTTGATGGTAACTGCATTCTTCAAGAAGACACTGCACAACTGTTCTATGACTCTATGGAAAAGAGAACAGACTATGAGTACATTAAGAGTGCTATGATGTATGTACAAGAGAACCATACATACGTTAACAGAATTAAATCTATTATGAGTTTGCTATGAAAGACGTAACTATTGTATCTGCCCTTTTCAATATTGAACGTGAGGGTATGGATGGTAGAAATTGGGAAGAGTACTTGGAATGGTTTGATATTATGCTCAAACTCAAGTGCCCCATGGTTCTGTTTGTGACTGAGGATGTCCGTGAGTTTATTGAAGAGCGGCGGCTTTCTGTTCCAACTTCTATTACTGTCCAAACTGTAGAGGAGATTCCATACTATTATCTGAAAGGAAAGATCGATAGCGTTATTGAATCTGAAGAATATGCTAATAAGATCTCAGATCCAGATAGAATTGAATGTAAACATTCTCTGTACTCTATTGTTCAGTATTCTAAGTTCAAATGGTTGGAGCAGGCAATCGAAGAGAATCCACACGGTAGCAAGCACTTCTTCTGGTTGGATGCTGGTGGTTCTCGTTTCTTTGAGGACTATGATTTGTCCATGGACTATCCAAGTCCAGAAGCTATTGAGTCTCTGAATGAGATGGGCGATAGTTTCCTCATTCAAATGAACATGGAGTATTATAAAGACCTTGCTGGTGCCGATGAACTTCCAAAAGAATATCTGTTAGACAATCGTTCTTACGTCTTGGGTTCCATGTTTGGTGGTGGTCCAGAGTCTATCAAAAAAGTTTCTAAGTATATGGAGGAGATTTTTGTTGATGAAATGATAGGTAATGGTTATGTAAATAACGAACAAATCGCCTTTGGGTATTTGGTTAAGAAATATCCTGATGACTTTTCTGTGTTTGAGAGGTATAATGGTAAACATATGGAACTGTTTACGGAGTTGGGTAAGCGATGAGAATTGTATTAGTAGGACCTGGTATTATGCCCATCCCACCAACGGGATGGGGTGCTGTTGAGATTCTTATCTGGGATACTAAGAACGCACTGGAAAAACTTGGGCATAAAGTTCACATTGTGAATACTAAAGACGGTCGGCAAATCATTGATGAGATCAATAACTTCCGACCAGACTTTGTTCATGTCCACTATGATGAGTTCATTCCCATCGTTCCTTATATTCAGTATCCAAATGCTATCACCAGCCACTTTGGATATCTTGAACGCCCAGAGATGTTCAATGGATACATCAATATCCTGAATGCCTTTACTCAGATCAAACCAAACGTTTTCTGCCTCTCTGAGGGTATTAAGAACGTTTATAAGGTCATGTCTGGTATTCCTAGTGAAAGGTTGTTTGTGACTCCTAATGGTGTCGATACCGCTAAGTTCAGGGTGGTGGAGGAACCAAAGTATCCAGACCGTAGTATCTACCTAGCAAAGATTGACTACCGTAAGAGGCAGCATTTGTTCCAAGGTATCACCAGTTTGTGGTTTGCTGGTAACAATGCTGATCCTAGGTTCAATGTGAATAAGAACTATCTTGGTGAATGGTCTAAGGATGTTCTTCACCAAGAACTGACTGAGTATGGAAACTTGGTTCTTCTGTCTGATGGTGAGGCACACCCACTAGTTTGTATGGAAGCACTTGCTGCTGGTCTTGGCGTTGTTGTTTGTGAGTGGGGTAAGGCAAACCTGGACACTGATAAAGAGTTCATCACCGTTATCCCTGAAGCAAAGGTCAACGACCTCCATTATGTTGAAGATGCTATAATAAAGAATAGGGAATATTCTATTGCTCATAGAAAGGAGATTCTGGAATACTCTAAAGAGTTTGACTGGGTTTCTGTTATTAAAAACCATTATATTCCTGCTGTACGTCAACTTACTGGAAAATAATATTGTGGATAAGAATAAGGCGGCATTCAAACTCAAAGGACTTCCTCCCGTTTACTGTATCAACCTTGATGGAAAACCTGATAGGTGGAAGTATATGGAAGACCAGTTTAAATACTGGGAAATAGAAGACTACACTCGCATCTCTGCTTACGATGGTAGAGAAGACGACTTAAGTGATATTATCAAAGGTAGGTATCCTGATAATATGACTTCTGGTGAGGTTGGATGTGTTACTTCTCACCTTAAGGCAATGAAGCACTTTCTGGAAACAACAGATGCTCCATGTGCTTTGATAATGGAAGACGACTGTGATATTTCTACAGCATCGCATTGGTCATTTAAGTGGAGGGACTTCTACTCTAAAGTTCCTTACGACTATGATGTTATTCAACTCGCTATCATCAACCCAGCACAAGTACACATGAAACTCCATCGGAGATTCGTAAATGACTTCTCTACTGCCTGCTACATGATTACGAGACATCATGCTCAGAAGTTGATTAACTTGCATTGTCGTGAAGACAAGTATAAGTTGGACCAGGGTGTAAAACCTAGAGCAGTTGCTGATGACTTGATCTATAACTCTGGTAATACTTTTGCTATTCCTCTATTCCTTTATAAGATAGAACTGGGTTCAGACATCCACGACATTCATGTTGATGTGTTCCATAAGAGTAGTCACAATGGTTTGTGGAACTTCTGGAAGACTCAGGCAATAGACATTCCAGACTGGAATGCTATCTTTGATTATGACCCATATTTTGGTACATTGCCTCCTGGATTCGAAGGAAAGTAGGTATTAATACTTATCAATGTCGGGAAACCGTAACAAAGGGGGCTTGCGCCCCCTTTATTTTTGCTATATAATTATGTAACAGTTCTTCACAAAACTATAATGACTGTAACAACTAATGAGTATGGGCAACAGAATATGTTTGCCAAAGAACCCGTAATGTACTATGAGAATTATGGAATGCTGACCCCCAACATGGTCAAGGAGCGCACCAATGGTCGCTGGGCAATGATGGGTATCGTAGCAGGCTTGATTTCTTATGCAAGTACTGGTAAACTGTTCTTTGGTATTTTCTAAGCATTTCTACCTATGTCCTACAATGTTACTCTCCGCACTCCCGACGGCACCGAAACCGTCATTCAATGTGAAGAGGATCAGTACATCCTTGAAGCTGCTGAAGAAGCAGGTGTTGACCTTCCTTCGTCATGTAAAGCTGGCGCTTGCTCTGCCTGTGCTGGTAAGTTGATTGAAGGTGAAGTTGATAATGAAGAACAGTCATTCCTTGACGATGACCAAATCGCTGAAGGTTGGGTGCTGACTTGTGTCGCATATCCCAAGTCTGATTGCACCATCCTCACCGAGCAAGAGGAGAACCTCTGATGGAATTGCTTGCCGTTGCAGGGATTCTATTTGCCTCTTTTTTAGGGGCATCACTACTCACTAAAACAGGAGAAAAACAATGAACGAAAAAGCAGAACGTATTAACGGTTGGGCAGCAATGATCGGTATCGTTGCCGCTATGGGTTCTTATGCCGTTACTGGTCAGGTTATTCCTGGTATCTGGTGATGTTATTGCTTGCAACCATGATGTTGGGTATGTGGTTATTCATCAGTGCCCTTGGTGATGGTGCAGACGATGACGATGACTTTGGTGGGGGTATGATGATTCCTGCCTACAATCCAACAAACTAATGTGTTGATTTCAACGAATAAGTAATATTACCTAACTCTGTCTCTAAATAAGAGACAGAGTTTTTTTGTATATGCCTAGAGGACAATTGACTAAGGAAGAACTTAAAGTACATATTCTCAAGTTAAAGTCTCAGGTTGATTCTGATGAGGGATATCCTGGAGAGAAGGAAATCGCTCACAAGTATCTCAACAAGGTTTTGGACAAAATCAACGAGTACAGGGCTTGACGCCCAGGCAAAACCGTACTATACTAAATAAGTCAACGGGTTAAGGAATGTAACAACTCCTAAACTTTTGTGACTTGCTGAAAAGGGACTAAAACTCCTCACCGAGGCTAAGCAAGTAAAATACGCCTCTCATATCCTTACCTGAGGGTGGTAAGGAAATAAGTACCTCCACCATTTCCCTGATGGATCTACTTACTTTTACAAAACAATGACTGCTACACTTTCACGTCAAAAACAATCGAATACTTGGGAACAGTTCTGCAATTGGGTTACTTCAACCGACAATCGTCTTTATGTTGGTTGGTTCGGAGTCCTCATGATTCCTTGCCTGCTTGCTGCTACTATCTGTTTCATCGTCGCATTCATCGCGGCACCTCCTGTCGATATCGACGGAATCCGTGAACCCGTTGCTGGTTCACTCATGTACGGAAACAACATCATCTCTGGTGCTGTTATTCCTTCTTCAAACGCAATTGGATTGCACTTCTATCCTATCTGGGAAGCTGCTTCCCTAGATGAGTGGCTCTACAACGGTGGTCCTTTCCAACTGGTTGTCTTCCACTTCCTGATCGGTATCTACGCTTATATGGGTCGTGAGTGGGAACTTTCCTACCGTCTGGGTATGCGTCCTTGGATCTGTGTTGCTTATTCGGCACCTGTTGCTGCTGCGAGTGCAGTGTTCCTGGTCTATCCTTTCGGTCAAGGTTCTTTCTCTGATGCGATGCCTTTGGGTATCTCTGGTACGTTCAACTACATGCTTGTGTTCCAGGCAGAGCACAACATCCTGATGCACCCCTTCCACATGCTCGGTGTGGCTGGGGTATTTGGTGGCTCTCTGTTTAGTGCTATGCACGGAAGTCTGGTTACGTCTTCCTTGGTCCGCGAAACCACTGAAAACGAATCCCAGAACTACGGATACAAGTTCGGACAAGAAGAAGAGACCTACAACATCGTAGCCGCTCACGGTTACTTTGGTCGCCTGATCTTCCAATACGCTTCGTTCAACAATTCCCGTTCGCTGCACTTCTTCCTCGCAGCATGGCCTGTTGTCGGTATCTGGTTCACCGCTCTTGGTGTTTCCACGATGGCTTTCAACCTCAACGGTTTCAACTTCAACCAGTCTGTGATTGATTCACAGGGTCGTGTTATCAACACCTGGGCTGATGTTCTGAACCGTGCTGGTCTCGGGATGGAAGTGATGCACGAAAGGAACGCACACAACTTCCCTCTTGACCTTGCTGCTGCTGAGTCTACTCCTGTTGCACTCACCGCACCTGCGATTGGTTGATATATCTAAAAACTGAATAATAAAAAGGGGTCTCTTTGAGACCCTTTTTTTGTGTCTAGGTATAAACTCGTAGGCATAAATTTTTGTATCTTACATAACACTAACTCGTATACATATGGTAGAATAATGAGGTGAGACAAATGAACCTAAACCCCAACTACATTATGTTTAACTTTGTGCATGGAGGTTATTATGCACAACTTGCTGCCTTACAATCAACTTGCTGAATGGAAACACTTTGAGGAGACTGTTGACCGATGTAATGACGAATTAGATTTAATCAACGATTATTTTAACTGTTTAATTGAATGCGACGAAGATCAAACTACCTGTAAACGCATATGTAGAAACATGCTTAGTGATTAATAAGAAGAGGGAGGTTGCGGGAGCCTCCCTTTTTTTATGGGTAGAAATACGGATTGACTAATATTGTAAAGTAATGTAAACTAAATAAGAGAAATAAATTTGGAGATTAATGACTGCTTCAACTCTTTCACCACCAATTTCACAGAGGGGATGGTTTGATGTCTTGGATGATTGGCTCAAGCGCGATAGGTTTGTTTTTGTCGGTTGGTCTGGTCTTCTTCTATTCCCGACTGCTTATCTCGCTCTTGGCGGGTGGCTTACAGGGACCACCTTCGCAACTTCGTGGTACACCCATGGAATTGCGAGTTCATATCTGGAGGGCTGTAACTTTCTTACTGCTGCTGTTTCTACTCCTGCTGACGCTCTCGGACATTCTCTACTACTCCTTTGGGGTCCTGAAGCTCAAGGAGATTTCGTCCGCTGGGTCCAACTTGGGGGACTCTGGACTTTTGTGGCGCTCCACGGAGCCTTTAGCCTTATAGGATTCATGCTTCGTCAGTTTGAGATCGCACGTCTTGTAGGTATCCGTCCCTATAATGCCATTGCGTTCTCAGGTCCTATCGCAGTATTCGTTTCAGTATTCCTGATGTATCCACTGGGACAATCGTCCTGGTTCTTTGCTCCTTCCTTTGGAGTCGCTGCTATCTTCAGGTTCCTACTGTTTCTTCAGGGTTTCCATAACTGGACACTCAACCCCTTCCATATGATGGGAGTTGCTGGTATACTGGGTGGAGCACTGCTCTGTGCTATTCATGGAGCAACCGTAGAAAACACTCTATTTGAAGATGGCGAACAAGCAAACACTTTCAAAGCTTTTGAACCAACTCAAGAAGAAGAAACCTATTCGATGGTTACTGCTAACCGTTTCTGGTCACAGATATTCGGTATTGCCTTTAGCAATAAGCGTTGGCTTCACTTCTTTATGCTTTTTGTACCCGTCATGGGTCTTTGGACTTCTTCTATTGGTATCATTGGTCTCGCTCTTAACCTCCGTGCTTACGACTTTGTATCACAAGAGATTAGAGCGGCAGAAGATCCCGAGTTTGAAACCTTCTACACCAAGAATATTCTCTTGAACGAAGGACTTCGTGCCTGGATGGCACCAGTAGATCAACCTCATGAGAACTTTGTGTTCCCAGAAGAGGTGCTACCGCGAGGTAACGCTCTCTAAATATGTGGTATAATATCAAGACCCTTCGGGGTCTTTTTTTTAACTCTATGAATAAAAGGAAAACTATCTGGCGTTGGTGGGCGAAGGCACTTGGAGAAAAACCGTCTAAATGCGACCGAGAATCTGATACTATTGCTTGGATACGCACCTTTATTTTTGTTTCTTACTTGGTTACCAATATCGCTATCGTGGCTAATGCAGTAAGACATTGGAATGATATAGATTATCAGCAAACCTGCACAACTAAGTAGAAACACTTATAGATAGTGGTAGTTACAAATACTTAGATGAAGTTTCTCTTCGCACTTGTCGCTACACTCTTCTTTGCTCTTCCTGCCTGGGCAGTAGACATCACAATGGGGTCAAATGGTAACTTGATTTTTGACCCAGCAGATGTTACAATATCCGCAGGAGACACGGTTCACTTTGTGAACGGTATGCTCCCACCCCATAATGTGATCGTAGAAGATCACCCCGAACTCTCACACGGAGACCTTGCTTTTGCTCCTGGTGAGAGTTTTGATATTACATTCCCTGAAGCAGGAGACTACACCTTCTGGTGTGACCCTCACAAGGGTGCTGGTATGATTGGAACACTTCATGTCTCATAACCACAACTATGAACCTATGCCTGCCTGGGTTCCCTGGGCAGGTGTAGGGTTGATGATATTCACAGTCATCATCTTTGTTGTATTCACTATTTCCGTAATGTATTTCGGATGACATGGAACACTTATTTGTTTTTGGATTTGCTCTGTTGTTGACTACGGCAATGGAAGCAACCTTTCCCGTTAAAAAATCTAAATGATGAATCACGCAGATCATTCAACCTTCGAACACATTATTCACATGTTTCTTTGCTGTATTGCTGGTCTAGGTATCGGCACCCTCGCTGTTTGGGGATATCAAAAAATTAAGGAAAACAAGAACCACAACCCATGAAGATTTTTCTAGATACTGCTGACGTTGATATGATCCGTCCAGCATATGAGACTGGACTTATCAATGGAGTTACGACAAACCCAACTCTGATTAAGAGGAGTGGTCGTGACCCTATTGAGGTTATCAAAGAAATGTCCGTAGAGTTTCCAACTCTGCAATCCATCTCTGCTGAAGTTGTGGCAGATACTGCTGAGGAGATGGTGGACCAGGCAAATGCTTTCAATGGATTCTGGAATGTAACGATTAAAGTTCCTTGCACTGTTGAGGGACTCAAGGCTTGCACTGCCCTTGCTGTTAGTAACTACAAGGTCAATGTGACTCTTATCTTCTCAGTTGCTCAGGCAATCCTTGCAGAGAAGGCAGGAGCATCTTATGTTTCACCTTTCGTTGGTCGTTGGTTGGATAACTCTGTTGATGGTATTCAACTGATTAAGGACATTAGTGAAGTCTATACTGGTGGTGGTCGCTTTACTACCACTCAGATTCTTGGAGCATCTATCCGCGATGTGCGTCAGGTAGAGCAATCCTTCAAGTATGGTGCAGACATTGTTACCATTCCTCCAACGGTCTTCTGGGCAATGTATAAGAATGTATTGACCGATAAGGGTCTTGAGCAATTCCAAAAAGATTGGGACTCTGTTCAAGGGAATGATTAGTTCTGAGACACCAGACAAACTTTGTGCTATAATACAAGATACTTGGCCAAACCTTTATTATTTGAAAAGAGATGATCGGAAACCTGGAACCAGAGGAGAATGTGATGAGAAGCGCCGAATGGGTGGAGAAACTTAATAGTACTCTACAAGAATTAGGATGGACTGCGGATGATGATATCCGCGTAAAAGTCGGTGGAGTCGCTAACAGTGGTATTCATCAGGCAGAAGGTGCTAACCCTAAGTGGGCAAAACCATTTGGTACAGTCAGTTATCAGAATGACGCCTTCATTGTGATTGAGAATGTCACTCGCAATCCTGTTGTCCCTTCACAACCAAACCCTGAGTTAAAGCAGGCACATCCTTATGAATGAATATTGGGAAGTGGTAAGTCACTGGACTGGTAAAGTCATTGCTCAGTGTGGTCAAGAAAGTGATGCCAGAAT
>Ga0222713_10003141_pt1 | contig 17302 bp, 15 predicted proteins | sample C33_649DmetaG_FD_165061 | JGI IMG/M metagenome (GOLD analysis project Ga0222713, IMG submission 165061) | Estuarine water microbial communities from San Francisco Bay, California, United States - C33_649D | ecosystem: Environmental > Aquatic > Marine > Unclassified | place: USA: California...
CGACTTCTCAAAACGGGTAACCTTACTCATTCCTTTGTGTCACATCAAGTCTGAACTATTCCACATAATCTATGAAAAAACTTAGCTCGAGTCAAGTCAAGCTAGTGCATAAAACGAATTAAGGTAAGTAATACGGTAGCTTGAATAGCAGAAACCCCTAACACCCATTTAGCGATCTGCTTACTAATATTCACATTAACTTTTTCAAGAGCCACTGTTAAATCTTTTCTTAGTTCCTCTATTTTTAGCTCTAGATCTCTTCTGGTTTCTTCTATCTTTAACTCTAGATCTCCTCTGATTTCCTCTATTTTTATTCCCAGATCTCTTTTGGTTTCTTCTATCTTTAACTCTAGATCTCCTCTGGTTTCCTCTATTTTTATTCCTAGATCTCTTTTGTTTTCTTCTATCTTTAACTCTAAATCACTTTTTATTCCTAAATTTTCCCTTCTTATCGCTTCTATTTTAAGCTCAAGCTCTTTTAATTTAATGTTGATATTTCCCTCAAGCTCGCGTAGATCTTGCTTGGTACAAATATTGTCATCAATAACACGAAAAATAAGTTCGACCTGAATCTCTGCTTGTTGAGGCGGAACACCCGCTTGCTCTAATTTTTTTGCCCAACTTAAGGTATCGAATTTCATCAGTGCCGCCATTGATATACTTCCTTATTATTTTTATAGAATCTAACGCTGTGCTTAAGATTATTTATTATACCTAAAGTTTATAGGGAACTCGAATTCCTGGCACTTTTTTATTGAAATCCTTAGTGTTTCGAGTAATGAGCAACATTGAATTAATTTGTGCTGAAGACCATATGACCGCATCAGGTAATTTAATGCGATATTGCTTACGAAGTGCTACTGCTTGTTCCGCAATCAAAGTATCAAGCTTTATAAGAAAAAAACCATTAAGAAAAGCTTTTGTTTTTTTTTCAGTTATTACCGTAGTCCCCGCCATAACTTCCATCCAAGTAATAACACTAATTGCTTTCTCGCGATATAAATCCAGCTCATCTCGAGCTTGCGGCACAGCATTTAAATAATCCACTAAGATATTCGTATCAAAAAGTGCTTTTACCATTCAGAACGAATCTTGCGTTGATATTTAAGACCATCTGTTTTCTTTTTTCCCCACAAACCAAAAGCGTCGATCGGCTTTTTTGATCGATGGTCCACGATATAAGCCGCTATGGCTTCTCGAACGACTGCAGCACGCGATAGCTTTTCTTGCTTACATATCTCGGCTAATTCACCCAACTGTTTATCGGGTATGTCTACTAAGGTTCTCATAATATCCTCATCAAAATGATATCTTTAATATATATCACTTTCTGACGGATTGCTACCCTTGATTAATATTAGGCACACTCGATTGGCACTGTTATACTTAGGATTTACTTTTCAAGGGGAATGAATGGATATTGCAAATTCTAAGCCCTTTTCATCCGCGAAAGTTGAAGTTAAAAAACGCCGTCGGCAAAAAGTAGCCTGGCCAGCGTATGAACTCGCCTTTTTAGATCATGATTTTTTGCTGCATAAATCCTTGCGTTCGGTACGTTTACAGTTGGAACTATTGAAGCCTGAACTCTCACAACAAAAGCTAAAAATAGAATCCACCATCGTTGTATTTGGCAGCGCTCGAGTCATCGATCCCGAAATAACCAAACAACAACTCAAGCAAGTGCAGCAGAAATTAAAGCAAAATCCCAATAATGCCTCTGCCAAAAGAGAGGAAAAGTTACTTAAAAATCAATTCGAAAAGGGCAAATATTACCAAGAATCACAACGTTTTAGTCAAATCGTCTCTGAAAAGTGTCAAAAAAATCGACGTCGCCATTTCGTCATCGTCACCGGCGGCGGACCTGGCATCATGGAAGCCGCTAATCGCGGTGCCCAAGACGTCAAAGCAAAGAGTATTGGTCTAAATATTATATTACCACACGAACAAAATCCAAACCCTTATGTTTCGCCAGAACTCTGCTTCCAATTCCATTATTTCGCCATCCGCAAAATGCATTTTTTGATCCGTGCCAGAGCCCTCGTCTGCTTTCCAGGTGGCTATGGCACCTTAGATGAACTGTTTGAAGCCTTAACACTATTGCAAACCCGAAAAATCAAACCAATTCCCTTATTACTCTTCGGCAAAAAATATTGGTCAAAACTGATTAATTTTGATTTTTTAGTCAGTGAAGGCATGGTGGATGCCAAAGATTTAAAATTTTTTCGTTATGTCGAAACTGCCGAACAGGCCTGGAGGATTATTGCTCAATTTTATCAATTGCCAATGAAATAAATTTTAAGCTGCATTTTTGTTTTTTTCATTTTATTTGATCGAGTTTTATAAAGTTTTCTTAGATTCTTTACCTTTTAAAACTAGTGAGTCTATAACCTTTCATTAATAAAATATTAAGACTTTCTTAAGCTTCGAGGCGTAGAATTAAATTAGTAAAAAGCCTTTGTAAAAATAAAAATAATAATTTTAAAAAAAGGTAAAAAAATGCCATCAAAAGAAGATTCATTTGGTTTAGCTTCAGATGATAATTTAGAATTTGAAATTGATTTTTCAGGCCTCGAAGAAGAAATTAATACGCTGATTGAAAATTTATCTGATTCAGATGAAGCGCTTGAAACCAATCAAAATGTTTATAGTCTTTTACAGGTAGCTTGTAATGAACTTAAAAAAGAATTAGAAGCCTCTGAAAATCAAATAACTCAACTTAAAGACAAATGTGCTACCCTTGAAGAACAATTAAATAAAGAAAACTTAGGCCTACAAAGGAGAACAAATAAAATGGATGGTGATTCGACAAATCCAGAACTTAGCAACTCTGCTCTTAGTAAAGACTCGGGTAGAAGCTCAGAAATCTCTAGCCCATCGACTACGCCATCTCCCGAATCTAGTACTTGCTCGTATGAAAGCTTCAATCTTCCTCCTTCAAATTTAACGTCAGAAGAAGAAGGGTTAATACAAAATAGTAACTTGCTAACAGAAGATGATATAAAAAGCTTAAATTCAATCTTACAATATATGGATGAAGATGTATCTTTATTAACTCTACCAGCAATTAACCCTACCGATTCTAGTGGTGTAAATTGGTCTTCATTTGCTGAAGCACGTCATCAATCACGAACCAACGCACTCGACACCCTTAAAAAAAGATATCAAGCTTCCTACAAGGTTATTGATACTGTAGAAGCAGAAGAGATAAATGCACTTAACGGCAAATCTTGGTTAGAAAAAAAATATCAATTAATTACGAATCAATCTATTGACTTGAAATTAAATGCAGCTAAGAAGGAATTAACTAAAATACTTCCTCCGCTTTCTCCACTGGAACTTGCTGCAGTGACACATAAATCTATTGGAGAATTAGACAATGAATTGAATAATTTAACTCGGTCATATTTAAAATCAATGGTTGTTACTGGTAAAAAATTCGAAAAAATTGAAGAAATCCTTTTAAGTTATCCCGCACTCGCTGATACTGAAGCTTTCAAAACCAATCTCAATACGCAATTATCTAAAGTTAATCCGGCGTTGCAGCTTGAAGACACACCAAGAACAAAAAACTTATTGCATGTAATGGATTCGCATTTAAAAGAAGATATGAGTAAATGGAATTTATTTTTCTTTGGTAATAAGGATAATGAACTTGTAGAAAAAATTTTTGCAGACTCTCAGCTTACATTGCAAAACACTGCTTTAATAAGGAACGACTTAATAATGGAGTCCGATATAAAAAAAATAATCGGCGCCGCACTTCAAACTTTAAAAGATTGTCATGACCTCAACGGTACACTCCAGAAAAGAAATCAATGGAAAGAATCACTTAGATCCACCTTCGCAGAGAATAAAAAAGATATAGCTATTTTTAGAGAAGAAATAGTAGATAGAATATCTATACTCAAAGCTATGCGAGAGATTAAATCCTCTGAAGAATCTGGTTTCCTCGTCTATCTGCCTAAGGATTGTGAGGTTATTGATAATCATGCAGAACCACTTTCCGGTGCTTGTTTTAAGGTAAGCGGCACTATCTTTCAAAAACGAGATGAACTCGAGCTAAACCAAACCATTACTTATAAGCAGAAATTACCGAATAATAAGCATCAAATATGGTCTGTTACTCGTAGCACTCAAGATAGCTTAGAATACCAAACACCCGGAAAATCCAATGCTTGGTATAAAGATTTTGGCACAACTCCTGAAGAGATCGCTTTTACGCAGATGATAGATGCAGTAAATAGCTTTAAAGAGAGCAAAACCCAGATTATACACTTTAGCTTTGATGGCTGCTCTAAAGACTTAGAAAAAAAATATCGCCTTTTCATACGCGCTTATAATGAATTAAATCAAGGTCCTACGCTTTATTGTAAAGAGAATAATACGATTACAATGGAATCTGATAAAATTGAAAAAGAAAAAATAAAAATTCAACATAAATTAACGCTTTATAACAATGAAGTCACTATGTCCAATGAAAAACTTGACGACCTTGCTATAAATAATAGCACTACACGACGATGCTCAAGAGGATTATAACTATGGCAACGATATCTAAAAGCCCCGTATTAGAAACTTATCAAGCCAGCGTGCGCTTGCTTTCAAAAACTTTACAAGAGAGCTTATTGAAAAGCGTAGATACTGAAGCGTTTAGCCAATTATTTGATCAAAAAAATCTTTCTGAAGAAGGAAAACAAACTTTTGGCACAGGGTTAAATATTGATGCACTGACTAATTTACAAGAACAATTAAAAAAAGATTTTAACAACGATTATCAAGACACTATTGATTTAGGTCAACAGGAACTACAAAGTAATGAACTAAAAATAACTGTTAAAAATGCCCAAGCGAGATTAGCGGAAAAATTAAAAACAACGAAAGCGAAGCTACTTGAAAAACTGACTGCCGAATTAAATTCTAACGGTCAAGTATTTAATGCAGAAGATCAAGCCCAACTTAATAATGCCTTTAATCAATACATGGATAAAACGGCTGAGAAACTGAATGAGTCTTTGAAACAGTTTGAATCACTAAATCGGATTAAACTTAGGTTACAAACACATAACGCTATTAACTCAACCGACGCGACATTCCGTGCAATGGGATTAAATAATACTCACTCGCTATCAGATATTCCTAAACCTTCTGCTCCAATGCCAGGCTTTACAGTGAATAGCAATAAGCTTTATTCACAATTAAAGTATACCCTTGCGAATAAGAAATCTGGGGAGAGGATTAATATCGAATTAACTGTACCTAACAGGGAAGAAAATCAGCGTCAGATAGCCGAAGCCGGTTTACAATACCGCACCCCCGGCTTAGCTTTATTACTGTCCATGCTTCTTTTACTATTCGTCCATTTACGTCTGGTCTTAAAGAACGATGAACAAAAAGTTACTGATGCCATTAATAAACTGATTAAAGGAGATGGCCTTAGTATCGACCCTAACGATATAAAGTTAAAAATAAGTCAGATAGGTCACAATGGAAAGGATTACGTTATTCATGAAGGAGATTTATCTGAACCCTCTTTGAAGCAATTAAATCGATCTAGCCAAGAAATCAAAAAAATATTGCATGAAGGATATAATAGTAGTGAAAAAAATAAGATTCCTTCTTTATCGCCCGATTCAGGATATAATTCTCCTGCTGAAGAAAGTGATAATGATGAAGCAAGTAAACAAAATTCCATTTCTCCTGTCTTTCATTCCGTTTAATACTTCTTTATAAACCCTATTGTGATTGCCGTTTATTTTATTAGTGGGGCAATCACAACCTTCTGTTGTGTTTTTTTATAATACCCTGAACACTCATTTTAAGACCTATAAACAGTGCAGTTTTTAGCTTTTTGCTGAATGAGAATAAGCATAAGTCCTCAAGTGATCTAATCGGGACAATCGATCCTTTAATTTTTGATCTTTAATATCGGGTTTGTAATCAACAATCTTTATATGATTTCTTTCACATTCAATCGAAGCAAGACGTTTAGCCGCATCAAGCCCATCTATCTTAACACGCTGAGCGCCTCGTTTAACTAATAATTCAATAATGGCTTTTACCGTAATTAATAACCGGCCTGTTGTATAACTTCCATAGAATTTTCCAGATGCGGTTTTTAAATAAGAACCATAATCAAAGATTTGATAACCGTTTTCTACTTGAAAAATCTTCGGTACAGCAAGCGTTTCAGTTCCGATCCCGCCTTGACCGATTGCTCCTTGCTTAGCTTCAACAATCGAAACTTCGAAATATCCCCACATCAATAACAAAAGCGAATAGAATTGCTGAGAGTTTAAAGAACTTACAGTACGACTACCCATAAGTTCAGCAATCTGACTCAATAATTCATCGACATTTAAATGAAATTCTGTATCTTCATTGTTATTCGTCATTAAAGTTCACTTATATCGTTCAAGGTGTCGTATTTTCTTCAGCATCACCGGTGGGTGGAGTTGAGCTCGAGGAATGTGATTTAGTTTGTTTGAGTTCTCTCAAACGACGACCTAACTGCATACCGCCGGCTGAACTTTCACTAATTCCCTGACTCGTAGGCATTTGTTGTGTAATCTGTCCAACATCTCGATCATGCTGGCCACGTATCCCTTGTAACATGGATTCTTCATGGCCACTTTCTTGTGGCCCACCGATCCAACGCAGTACTTTATTCGGTACTTCATAGATCATTGCAAAACTACGATTAATAATCGCTAATACTGCGGCGGTATAAATAGCCATCATAGCGGTTTGATAAACAATTGCAAAAATATCACCGTTATAATCATTTAAAAATTGCACGGCGATACTAAATCCCCGATTAAATACTGAAAGTGCCACATAGGATAAAACAATACCGAAAATGAAACCAAATACCATTAACATAGGTCTTAAGAAAACACTGGCAAGTAACATAATTGATTGTTCTGCCTTACCCAAAAAGTCATGTCCTTCAGGATGCGTAATACCTAATGCAACCAATGGAGCCGCTAAAATTGCTTCTAACACCACTGCAAACCAAGTAATACTGCCAAATGCAAACAGAAAGAATGGAATTAAAGGGAGATAATAGGAAAGTATTGAGCCCAAAACAAAATTAACTGCCATCCAAACAGTTAGCATAGGAACTATCAAGATCAGAAGATTAGTAATCGCTAACATTCCATTGACTGCAGCACCTACTGTCCAAAAGCCCGAGGCAAAACCTGCGGCAATGCCTGCAATACCTAATCCAGTCATTGCGGCTAAAAGAGAGATCCACACCTGCTCTACCATCGACACTAAGCCATTGCCTACCGATGTTAAGGCAACTATAGGATCCATATCTTTATTGTTAATGTTATCCGCTAGCGTTTTTTCAAAATCTTGAACTCGAGGAAATATCGTATCCAGAATAGCCGATACGACCTTTCCAATGGCATTTACATTAGCCGGATGATCGGGTAAAGAAGGGTTAGGCTCATCACCTGGGTTATTATTACTTGCAGCCCGTGCTTTTTCTGCTGTCGTATAACTATCGATAACGCCATCTACACTCGGTAAATTATTTTTAAGATTCGCTATTACCGTATCATCTTTAATTTGAGAAAAAGTATTTCCATCATAGTTAGGATTAAATTCTGGATAAATTTTATCACTGATGGCAAGCTTCCCAGTATTTTTTCTAATGCTTTGGTTCAAACGAGCCATGTTGTAATAATAACTACCGGCAAGTATCCAGCCTGATTTTTTTGCATTATCAATAAAATCTTTATATTTCTTATTTCCATCATCGGCTAAAGAGCGCAAAGCAGGCTTTACAATACCAAAATAATCTTCTCCTGCATCCACTAAATTATTTTCAAAAGGATCAAGATCTGTCGATTTTAAATGAACTAAAGATGCAACCGTATGAGGAGTAGAAGGTGCTAATTGATTAGCAATACTGGTTGCTTGGCTACTTAAATCCAATGTCATTTGCCTCATGGCAATACTTGCACTATCATTCGCATTTAAATTAGCCGGGTTACTGACCTGTCCATTATCCGCTTTACCAATAAAATTCCACGAAACTGTACCGCACATTCCTTGTAAGTTGGCAAAAGCGCCCGATAATTTTCCGGGAAAACTAATAAATCCACCGGTATCTTTTACATAATCAATAGGTAAGCCCGTATTTTTTCCATCAGGTCCTTTGCCTGTTATAGCCAGTGAAGTTAAAAAATCAGGGACGACTACCGTTTTACTCGGATCAGTGTTGTAGTATTGTTTAGATAATGCATTATGCACCGTTAACATGCATATTTCTGACTTTAAAATACTGCCTGCTTTGTCAATTAAAAAAGTATTATTGGCTCCAGAACCTTTTTTGGGATCCAATGATTGAATAGGCTCAACGATGGTTCCATCACGGTGAATATAATTCAAAGTGACATTCCAGACTTGGTCGGCCGCACCCACACCTTGTACTACCACCCACATAACAAGAATTTGTATAAACGAATAACCACTTGCCTTAGGAAGTAATAAGCCAACCCCACCGACGGTTCTAAGTGGAACCCAAATTGACGACCATTTTTTACCTAAAAACTCTCCTTCATGTGATGTATTTAAGATCGAGATAAATAAAACATAACTCAATAAAATGGAAGACATCACTAATATGATGGAATTAAATGTACCAAACATGGCGCCTAAAATCTGGCTACCTGTTCCATGTAACACACCATCCACGACACCAAAAATAGTCGCTAAATAAGAGATGGATAAATCAGTGGTAGGGGGAGTTAATGTATCAGCTAACAAAAAGTGTGGAAATAAACAAAATAAAGTTGTTAATAAAATCTTTTTCATTATTTTTTCACTCTAATAAACTGATTTAACCAATCGCAGAAACCGCAACCTAAACGACGTTGTTTAATTTGAAACAACCAAAAATGATAACGAAAAATCTGTGTTAAAATAATAAAACAAATCCCTAAACCTGGATAAAACCCCCGAAATGCATGGATATGAAAAAGATAGATACTATAAGAAATACTGACTAGAAAAAGAAAAACCCAAATCCACATTAAGCGTGTGAATTCTCTGCTACGTTGAGCTAAGTCCTCTGAGGTTAGCTTGAGGCGTAGTAAGGCCTCTTCAAAGGATTCTTGTGTTGACGCTTGTTCAGGAATAAAAAATTTTTTAATAAAAGCAAACACTGAACGATTGCTTTTAGATAAATGTTGATAGTCTATCCACTTAGGGATATCAATAGCCGGCTTAATTATTTTTTTTATTCCACTGATAAAACTCACGTACTACCCCGCATTGAATAGGTCTATCTTATCTCGTCCAAATTAAACTTGCAAACGGAACTCAGCATCCCTTAGGCGTATGGGTTACTCATTATTTTAATAAATTAATAGGAAAACGGAAACGAGAGAAGCTAAATATTATTTGATTTAACTGGCATTAAGTTGGATAATTGAATTTACCCTGATGTTTTATATGACTTAAAATAGAATAAACAAATAAAACCATATCACATTTATGCCCGATCTTACGCATAAAGGCTCACATCTCTATTGGAAACATTATCAAGACCCCTTGATCTATAGAGTTCTTTGCTTCATGGAAAGTGTTGAGTCCTGGACCAAAGACGGTGATGAAGCACTTGAAGCCAGCCTTTTAGCACTGAGTAAAGAGCTTGATGATATCGAGCGAATTGATCTGGATAAGCTTGCACAGCAAGCCTTATTTATCCGTTTGGGTAACCATTTAGGTATGTCTCGTACCTTACGTTTACTCCAAGCCTTAGATACCTCACACCCTGGTTCTGCGGCTAAGTTACTCATGCATGCGGAAGAAGTCAGCCAAGGTCCTGGAGATGAAGCCGGTTTATTTCTACGTAGGAATATTAGCTTTGAGCGTTTACGTTTGCTGGCTCGAGTTTTTTCACAAGACCGCTTGAATTTAGTTTTAAAAGCATTAGAAGGTGAGTAAATTATGTTTAAGTCATTGTTTGCAAGATACCCTATTATTCTATTAAGTTGTTCTTTCATTGGCTTAGCATACGCTTATCCTGGATCCCCTCCGAAGGATCCTTTACAGGCTTATCAAGATGAGATCCGACAGTCTGAAAGCAATGCCTCACAAGCTGTTTTACATGCTTTAAAAGGTACCCACACCGATTCCGAGAACACGACTCAACAAAACCCAGCGATACCGGAATCATCTACTACCCTACAGACACCTCGCTCCAATGCTGATAAAGCCTTTAAACCAACAGATAAATCCTCTGCAAATTCAATGCATTCATCAAATAAAAATCCTTGGGTACAGCCTAACCCTTGGGCAAAACAGCCCCCCAATATTTGGGAAAAAAACGCTAAAGTAAATCCCTATGCCAATGCACCTATTCCTGGGCCCATACCGTCTAATACCTCGACGAATATTCCGAGTCCACCGAATATTTTTGCACCTTCTCAACCTATACACAACCAATGAATCTAATACTTATCTCTAAAAAATTTTACATTCAAATTCAATGAGGATGCGGTTATGTCTCATTTATCAAAAATAAAAAAATTAAAGCCCTTAAGTATTTTATTACTCTCAACCACTTTATGTGCGTTACCAAGCTATGCCAATATAGGACCAGTATCCACACCTAATTTTGCCGAAATGCAGATAGAAAAAAGCATAAAAGATTTAGTGGCCGGTTATGGGAGTGCAGCTATCTCAAAAAAATTAATGAATACGGCCCCAACGGATGATGCTTTAACAATTGCAATTACTACGGCTCAAGCGGCCTATTTATTATCTTCAGGCTATTCATCTGTAGGAACTTTAACCCAGCAATTACTCTCTCAATCGGCTAATTTGAGCGATAACAATAATAATATTTTATCTTTTCTTTGGAACCCAAATACAAAAATCAACCCTGAACTAAAGAAGAATCCTTTACAATCAATTGATATCAATAGTCTACTCCAACCCATTAGTTACAATGACACTGAAGCCGATGAGGCTAAAAATGTGATTAATGCGCTCAGCAATTCTTTAATGCCTATTAATCTAATTAATTTCGAACAACTCATTGCCAATTTATCTGGCAGTAAAGAAAATAATTTGAATGCCACACTTCAAAAAAAGCAAATTCAGGCCTATTTAGCTACTTTGCGCAGTTATTTAGCAACACAAACGGTAGCCCTTAATAATCTTTATCAGCTTTTTACTGAACGGCAAAAAATTGATTCCAATAAATTAGATCCTGCGTTACGTCCCGCTTTCCGAGCCATCGCGGCTGAAACAGACGGCCCCATTAGTTTATTAAAATTAGAAAACTATATGGCAACCCGTCGAATTCTAAGTAAAAAATGGCATAACGATTTAATATCAGAAAATCCAGCTACTTTGCAGCGACAGCAGGTAGAGCTTTTGGCTGAAAACTTGGCAGAAAGCTATCAGACAAGGATGACATTAGAGCGTTTACTCGCTACTATGTCAGTCTTAGTCCTTGTACTCAATAGTAATGAACGTGTTCAATTACAGAATCAAGTACAAAATATTCTTAACCCTAATAACCAAACTTCAGGATAATTACTTTTAAACGGCATGGACCAACGTAATCATATATCGTTTTTTATTGGCTGCCATTGGAAATGGACTGCATTGTGAAGCAACCTTCGTTTATATAACATATATGAGGATTGCAAATTGAGCAGTAAAACCGACAAAGATTTAAGCGCAGAAAATTTCTTAGAGCAGATTAACTCCCCTGCGCAATTGCGTAAGCTAACGCACACGCAATTACTACAACTAACCACTGAGTTAAGAGCGTTTCTGATTCAAACACTTAATCAATGTGGAGGACATTTTGCGGCTAACTTGGGAACTATAGAGCTAACGATTGCGTTGCATTACGTGTTTAATACGCCGCATGATCCGATTATTTGGGATGTTGGTCATCAAGCCTATATACATAAAATTCTTACGGGCCGCCGTGAGCAATTGGGTAGCATTCGTAAAAATCAGGGTTTAGCACCCTTCCCTTCTCGCGACGAAAGTTCATTTGATAGTTTTGGCGTGGGTCATTCGAGTACTTCAATCAGTGCTGCATTAGGATTTTGTGTCGCAGCAAAGAAAAATAATACGGGTCAAAAGGCGATTGCCGTCATCGGTGATGGCGCAATGACGGCAGGCATGGCTTTCGAAGCTTTAAATCATGCTGGGGATATCCATGCCGATCTGTTAGTTATACTTAATGATAACGACATGTCAATTTCTAACAATGTGGGTGCCCTATCTAATTATTTTGCACGCATCTTATCGAGCAAGCTTTATTCGAGCGTCAGAGCAGGAAGCAAAAAAATTTTGGAATCGGTTCCGAGTGTACGTAAGCTCGCTAAACGTACCGAAGAACACGTTAAAGGGATGTTAGTACCCGGCACTTTGTTTGAAGAACTAGGTTTTAATTATATTGGCCCGATTGATGGACATGATTTACCCTTGTTATTGCATACATTCAATAATGTACGACAACTCTCTGGCCCACAACTGATTCATGTCATTACAACCAAAGGCAAGGGATATACTGCTGCTGAAAAAGATCCTATCGCTTATCATTCCGTAAGTCCAAATTTTTTAGCGCCTCTAACAGTGACAGTCAATCAGTCTAAGCCTAAAACCTACGCAAATGTTTTTGGACGCTGGATTTGCGATATGGCCGCTATCGATGAACGTTTAATTGCAATTACTCCCGCAATGCGTGAAGGTTCTGATCTGATAGAGTTTTCAGTGCGTTATCCGGATCGTTACTTCGATGTCGGCATTGCCGAACAACACGCTGTTACGTTTGCCGCAGGACTCGCTTGTGCAGGTCTAAAACCCGTTGTTGCCATATATTCTACCTTTTTGCAACGCGCCTACGATCAACTAATACATGATGTCGCATTACAAAATCTACCCGTATTATTTGCTTTAGATAGAGCCGGAATTGTCGGTGGCGATGGCGCTACACATCATGGCTGTTTTGATCTCACTTACCTACGTTGTATCCCAAATATGACAATTATGACGCCAAGTGATGAAAATGAATTAAGACAAATGTTATTTACCGGTTTTCAACTCACAACACCTTGTGCCATACGGTATCCACGTGGAACAGGAAAGGGCAAACAGGTTGAACAAACCATGTCATCCATCCCCATAGGCAAAGCTGAAATCTGCAGGAAAGGACAGTCAGTGGCTCTATTAGCCTTTGGTTCAACGTTACATCCCGCACTCAGTGTCGGCAACATATTGAATGCCAGCGTAATCAATATGCGATTTGTAAAACCTTTAGATGGAAAGTTACTAAGAAACCTAGCAAAAACCCACGACTTATTGGTCACCTTAGAAGAAAATGTTAAGGCAGGTGGTGCAGGTGCTGCTGTCAGTGAATTTTTACATCAACAAAATATTCTTTGTAATATACTGATCTTAGGACTTCCTGATCGATTCATTAAACATGGCGATCCTAACACATTGCTTGCAGAAGCTAATTTAGATGTGGCTTCTATCTTGTCTGCTATTGAGCAACGATTAAGATATCTTATCACTACATCTAGCACTGTCACGGACTTTTTAGTACAGTGAGTGCATTTTCTGGGCTTTGTCCCAATGGATTTGTTAGGAAGTATACAGAGACCTTTTTATATTTATGATTTCCAAGCTTTTAAGTAAATTTATTCCTAGTCGTAATCAACGACTGCTAAAACAATTTGAGAAAACTGTTGTTGCCATCAATGCGCTAGAACCCAAGCTGCAAAGTCTATCCGATACGCAACTACAAGCCAAAACAGCTGAGTTCAAAGCGCGCTTACAAGAGGGTTGCGCTTTAGATGAATTGCTCATAGAAGCCTTTGCAGTAGTTCGTGAAGCCAGTGTACGCGTATTGGGCTTACGTCATTTCAATGTACAGTTAATTGGGGGTATGGTTTTACATAGCGGCAAAATTGCCGAAATGCGTACCGGTGAAGGTAAAACCTTAGTCGCAACACTACCTGCATATTTGAATGCGTTAAGTGAATTGGGTGTGCATATCGTCACTGTCAATGACTATTTAGCCAAACGTGACGCGGAATGGATGAAACCTGTCTATACTTTCTTAGGATTAAGTACGGGTGTGATTGTTTCGGATCTTCCATTAGTACAACGTCAAGCCGCTTATGCTGCCGATATAACTTATGGGACCAATAATGAATTTGGTTTTGATTATTTACGCGATAATATGGCCTTTTCATTAGCAGAAAAATCACAACGCATTTTAAATTTTGCTATTGTAGATGAAGTAGATTCCATTTTAATTGATGAAGCACGTACACCCTTAATTATTTCAGGCGCCAGTGAAGAAAGCTCAGAACTTTATATCAAAATCAACCAAATCATCCCACAACTTGTTTTAAGAAAAGAAGAAGAGGGTCCTGGTGATTTTTATCTTGATGAAAAAGCCAAGCAGGCCTACTTAACCGAAGAAGGACATCAAAAATTAGAAGCGCTATTAGTCAAGCAGGATTTATTAAATCCAGGTGAAAATTTATATCACCTGACTAATATTGGCTTGATGCATCACGTCTATGCCGCTTTGCGTGCCCATTATCTTTTTCAACGTGACATCGATTATATTGTAAAAAATAATCAAGTTATTATTGTGGATGAGCATACGGGGCGTTTAATGTCAGGTCGACGCTGGTCGGATGGTTTACATCAAGCAGTGGAAGCGAAAGAAAAAACTCAAATACAAAACGAAAATCAAACCTTAGCTTCAATTACATTTCAAAATTATTTTCGTCTCTACCATAAACTGGCAGGAATGACCGGTACCGCCGATACGGAAGCCTATGAATTTCAACAAATTTATAATCTAGAAGTTGTTGTGATCCCTACACATTTACCCGTTTCACGTCAAGACTTAGCCGATCAAATTTATCTGACTAAAGATGAAAAATTTAATGCCATCATTGAAGACATTAAAACTTGTCGTGCACGTAAACAACCTGTGTTAGTCGGTACGGCATCGATAGAAACATCCGAATATTTATCACAACTATTGCAAAACGAAAATATTCCACATCAAATACTCAACGCGAAATTTCACGAAAAAGAAGCTCAAATTATTGCTGAAGCAGGTCGTCCAGGAACCGTCACTATTGCCACTAATATGGCTGGGCGTGGAACCGATATCGTTCTAGGAGGTAATCTAAAAGCTGAGCTCGCTGCCTTGCCGAATGACACCTCTGCAGAAGAAATTGCACAACATCAACTTAACTGGCAAAAAAAGCACGATGAAGTCATTGCCGCCGGCGGTTTACATATCATTGGTAGCGAGCGTCATGAATCGCGACGTATTGATAATCAGTTACGGGGGCGCTCGGGTCGACAAGGTGATCCCGGTTCTTCGCGCTTTTATTTATCTTTACAAGATAATTTAATGAGAATTTTTGCTTCGGATCGTGTTGCCATGATCATGCAAAAGATCGGAATGCAGCCCGGTGAAGCCATTGAGCATCGTTGGATTACGCGCGCCATAGAAAATGCGCAACGAAAAGTAGAAGGTCGTAATTTTGATGTACGAAAACAATTATTAGAATTTGATAATGTCGCTAACGAGCAACGTAAAGTGATTTATGAGCAACGCAATGAACTATTAACAACTGATGATATTTCACCTATTATTAACAATCTTTGGGCCGATGTTATCGATAGTGCTATTGAACAATATATTCCCCCACAAAGTTTAGAAGAGCAGTGGGATATCCCTGGCTTAAAAAATCAATTAAAACAAGATTTTTGTTTAGATTTACCGATAGACGCTTGGTTAGAAGATCCTAATTGCCTGGAAGAAAACCTTCGAGAAAAAATATTACTGGCTGCACAAAATGCGTATATAGAGAAAGAAAAACTATTTGGTGCTTCAACCTTACGCCAAATTGAAAAAACTTTAATGTTACAAACACTTGATACTTTATGGAAGGATCATCTTGCAGCGATGGATCATTTGCGCCAAGGTATCCATCTGCGTGGCTATGCGCAAAAAAATCCAAAACAAGAATACAAACGTGAATCCTTCCTATTATTTACTGAGCTATTAGATCAGTTAAAATACCAAGTCATTAGTTTACTGAGTTGTCTACAGATAAGTACACCCAAAGATGCCGAACGTTTAGAAGAACGACGACGCCAACAAATGCCACAATTACTTGATTTCCAACATCAAAATTTACAGACAGAAGATGAAATCTCGTTAATAAATAAAACGACATCCAATTCTATTAATACGCAACGGAATTCTAATAAAACGGGGCGTAATGACCCTTGTCCTTGTGGATCTGGAAAAAAGTATAAACATTGCCATGGTCAAATCAATTGATTAATAAGCCCATTTAAATAAAAGTTATGTCCTCTATTAATAAAAAAACACCTATAGAAATTGAAAAAATGCGTATTGCCGGTCGACTGGCGGCAGAAGTTTTAGAAATGATTGCACCCCATGTCAAAGAGGGTATCACTACGAATCAACTTGATAAGATCTGTCATGATTACATTGTTAATCAACAACAAGCCATCCCTGCCCCTTTAAATTATCGTGGTTTTCCAAAATCAATTTGCACATCGATTAATCACCAAGTGTGTCATGGTATTCCTAGTGACCGTATATTAAAAGATGGTGACCTGATTAATATCGATGTTACTATCATTAAAGAAGGTTATCATGGTGATACCAGTAAAATGTTTTTTGTGGGTAAACCTTCGATATTAGCTCGGCGTTTATCAACAATAACGCAAGAATGTTTATATCAAGCAATACGTCTTGTAAAGCCAGGATGTTACTTGGGAGACATTGGCGCATGTATTCAGCATTATGCCGAATCAGCAGGTTTTTCTGTGGTACGCGAATATTGTGGCCACGGCATAGGACGGCTTTTTCATGAAAACCTGCAAGTATTGCACTATGGCCAAGCAGGCACAGGCATTCAACTTGTTCCCGGTATGACCTTCACGATAGAACCTATGATCAATGCCGGTAAACGTTTCATTAAACTCATGCCAGATCAATGGACTGTTGTAACGAAAGATCATAGTTTATCAGCACAATGGGAACATACTCTACTCGTTACCGAGACAGGATACGAGGTGTTCACGCTACGCACCGAAGAACAAGGTATCCTTTGAATTGAGTTTTACTTTCCTAAAAAAGTGAACCGTCGAATATCTCCGGCCCCTAACCCTCATCCCACACTTAAATTTTCAAACTAAGTACAAGGGTTAGCCTACGCACCACACCTAGCTAAATTATTGATTT
>Ga0222713_10003143_pt1 | contig 17293 bp, 20 predicted proteins | sample C33_649DmetaG_FD_165061 | JGI IMG/M metagenome (GOLD analysis project Ga0222713, IMG submission 165061) | Estuarine water microbial communities from San Francisco Bay, California, United States - C33_649D | ecosystem: Environmental > Aquatic > Marine > Unclassified | place: USA: California...
TATTCAGGAGGCGGAAGGTGCGGACATTGACTGATGACGACGTGAGACTGATTGTTGAACTTTTCAACGACCTGTCGATACCAGTCAAAGATATAGCAGAAAAGTTTGAGATCTCGCCCTCTTTGATTGAGGGCATCACGCGGCGGGAAGTCTACGTCGACGTTACCAAGGGCCTGAAGATCGAGCGCCGACCGCGTGGGCGGCATAAGCTGGACCGCGACAAGGTGCGAACGATCAGATCACTACGCGCTAACGGCTGGACCATCCAGCGCATAGCGACCAAGTTCGCAGTCAGTTACCCGACCGTCTCGCAGATCCTGAGCGGGAGAACGTGGTCTTTTGTCGAATGAAGGTGAGGTAGTCCGCAGCCGCTTCGACATCCCAGAACGGCTTGATCTTTTCCGCCTCGACACGCGCCATCGGATTGACGATGATTGCAACCGACGGCGCAAGGCGTTTCGGGCGAAAGCCTTTCTCTTTTGCGAAGTCATCAATCACTTTGTAGCCAGACACTCTAAAAAGCCAGTGCGCTACGCCGTCGATGCTTGGCTCCACCCGAGCCTCGTCGACGTGCGTGTGGCCCGCGACGATCACGTGGTCCTTCCAGCCGAATAGAAGTTCCCTTTTCATTCCGTGCGTATCGCTGAATTGGCTGCGCCCCGGGAAGTCATGCCGGGCGTGTATGCGGATCTCCTCGCCGCCTTCCCACCGTAACGCGATCCGCGCGCCGTGCGCCTGCACGACACCTGCACGGCTCTGGTGCGTGATGAAGCGCAACAAGTCCATGCCGTTATTCCAGAGGTCATGGTTCCCGCCGACGACGAAAAGGTTTGGGCACAACCCAAACATCCATTCGGCCAGCTTCAGCCCGTCAGAGAATTTTGTGCTTTGGTAGGCGTACAGTCTTTGAAGTCTGCCCACCCAGTTGTTTGTGATGTCGCCCAGGTGCCCGGCGTAGAAACCATCCGTCCCGCCGACCGTTTTGAGATCGTGCTCAAGCTGCGCGATATCGCAGTGGTCGTCGTCCAAATGCGGGTCGCCAACGAGGCAAATTCCGATGGGCTTCTTTCCGCTGACTGTTACCGGGATCAGCTTCGCCCAGGTTTCGTGATCAAGCGCCCGCGTCATGTGCGACTTTTTGCGCTGCAGCAGCTCCTCGATGGTCTCCTCGACATCCGGCATTTGACTGATGAAAAGCTCTGCCGTCGGTCGCTCTGCTAGCATATTTCTATCACGCGCCACGCGCAGGCGGCTCTGCATGGTGGAGCGCGCAATGCCAAGCATTTCGGCGGCTTTGCTTACGTTGTAGTCGCTTTTCTCAAAAGCAGCGACAGCTTCGGCGACGACGCGCCCTGACAGAGGTTGCGCCGACATCAGCGGGTAACCCCTGCCCTCTTCTCGAAAGTGCGCAGACCCCCTATTCCGAGCAGCCCAGACACCACAACCCAGAGGAATTCAGTGTCTATGTCGGGAGGGGAGGGCAACTCATTAACCTGCGCGACCCATGTCAGTAGCGGTTGCAACAGCCCGACATATGCAAACGCAGATCCGCCGACCCAGCCGAAGAAAGGCCGCCAACCAGCGACGAAAATGCTCGGGTGAGCAGCCTCGCGGGCATTGATTTCGAGCTGGGCAATCGTCTGCTTTAGCTCTCCCTCCATCGCCATGCGAAGGAAATCAGCCTCAGCCTGGCGCCGCGCGTCAGTGTCCGGGATCAGCCGGTCGATCAGCGACTTTCCGACTTCGAGGAGGGGAGCCAGTAGTAATGGGTTCAAGGGTAAAACTTCCGATTAAGCTCAAAATGCGGCCCGTCTCGAAAACTCGTCCAATCACCGCCCCAGATGATGGGCACCTTGTACTCCATCGCGGAATCCTTCATCGCGCCTGCGATCTGACTGTACAGCGGCCAAGACCAGTCAACTTGCCCGTCGACCCACGCGCCGAGATCAACCGCGTGGCCCGTGATGTGGCGAGAATTCATCGTCTTAGACGCACCGGCCTGCACCAACTTCTGCTGGCGCTCTGCCGTGCGCAGACCTTCCAGAACGGTGAAATCAACCGGCGTCAGTTCGATTGCGCGATAGACGACTTTGACCAGATCCGGGTGAACGCCTTCGAGGCGTTCGATTGAGCGAGAGCCGAGCTTATACATTGATGTATTCGCACTCAATGCTGTTTCCGGTCGTGGACGCAAGCACCGTCCCGGCGGAAGTGTCGCGTATTTCAACAGTAAAAACAACGTCTTGGGAAAGAGTCGTGCTAACCGTCCAAACTCTTGCGGTCGATATCGTTAGCCACGTGTTGACGCTTCCGCTGGTGAACGCCCCAGCAGTTGGAGTGATGCGAATCTGATAGCTGCTGCCGACGCCGCCAGTCGTAGGCGTGTACCAGCCGGGATCAGGCGTGATTGTTCCGCTGGCGAGACTGCCGTTACCGACGACCGTTAGGGTGCCGTTCGTGTTAGCCGTGACGGTAACCGTAGACGAACCACCAGTCCCGATGTTCAGGTTCTGAGAAACAAACTTCGTCAGGAACGGCCCAGAGCCGCCGCCTGTTCCGATTGCCAATGGCCGCGCCCCGAATGACATCAGCCGAAATCCTTCAGCAGTGATGCATACCAGAAGCCGGTCGCAGCCCTATACGTGGCCACCAGAAGATCGACATCGTTAGCGCCGGTCGACAGTACACCCGCGCTTGCCCCTGGCCATTTGAAGCTAGCGGGCCAGGTCATGGTGCGGCTGCCGGTTGCGTCTTGCGTGATGAAGACGTTGATAGTCTGGCCGTCCTTCAGGTTTGAAAACGTCATCGCCGTGGTCACGTTCGCGGTCATGGCAATCGTGAACACATTTGAAAGCGCACAGTCGATCACCATCGCGGTGGCGCTGAAGGTGACAACAACCGGCGTTGTCTGCGCGTTTCCGGTGAAAGTAGCGCCCGCAATGGTCGGTGCAGTAGCAAACACCGCAGCACCCGTGCCGGTCTCATCAGTCAGCGCCCCGCGCAGGTTTGCGCTGGACGGCGTGGCAAGGAACGTCAGAACGCCAGTACCCGCACCCGTCAGGCCGGTCGACACCGGCAACCCGGTGCAGTTGGTCAGCGTACCGCTAGCTGGCGTGCCGAGAACAGGCGCGACCAGCGTTTTATTCGTCAGCGTCTGCGTTCCGTCCGTCGTGACAACCGTCCCGGTGGTGCCGGTCGAAGTTGCGGCTGAGAACACCAGCGCGCCCGTTTTATCGTTTACCCGAATGCTGTAGTCGGAATTCACGAACAATCTGGCAGGCGACCCGCTGTACACCGGATAGCCACCGCTGGTGCGGATCGGCTGCGCGGCTGCAATCGTCAGCGCGGAGTCGAAATACACAGCAATCGGATTCGCAACCGGGTCCAGATTGGCCGTGCCGACGTATATATAGCCGTCCTCTAGCGCGGCGCCGTCGTCGTCGGTGAAGAGCGGGTACGGAGATTCGATGATGATGGCGGGCATTTATTTTTGCTCCACTCGTGGACCTTGCAGCGCGCGCTCGATCCTCTGTTTTACTTTTCTGTCTCGTGCGTATTTTACGGCTTCTGTGATTGCTGCCTTTGCTGGCACTGGCAAGCCAGAAATGCCAAACGTTGCCAAGGTGTCAATCGCAGTCATCAGCGCGCTGGCAGTGCTCGACGTGTTGATTGCGCCAGGCGGGGCTGTGTAGATGTCTTGGGCAATGTCCGCCAAGTCGCGAAACACTTGCGCTTGACGTTTGCCATACAACGCCTCGAGCTTTCCACTTTTGTCGAAAGACTCAACAGCCTTTTGCATTGCAGGCGCAGAAAAAACCCGCTGGCCGGATTCGTCTGTCGCTCTAGTCATTGCCGCATCGCGGATGAACGCGATGCCTTGGGCCTTCAAATCTGTCCATGCTTGCTTGCCTTCAGGGCCAGCGGTCAGCAACGTCCCGCGCAACTTGTTCATTTCTTCAACGGAAGAAAGACGAACAACCTTGTCGAAAACATTTTCGATTGCAATTTTTCGCTCTGTTGTCTTTCCCTTGGTTCCAAGAAGTTGTTGCGTCAGCGAGGTGTTCTCAAATTCCTCGGCAAATTGTCGGCGCATCTTTCTGGCGCTTTTGTAAAGTTCGCCGCCTGCGCCTTCTGTCGAGTCATCAATGGATTGAATCAGTTGCTTTGAGAACAAGGCTTCTCTGCGATCCTGCCAGTTGGTGTTTTTGTTCACAAACTGACGAAGGATTTCTGACTGTTTAAGAGTGATATTTCCCGGAACAAGGTTGCCGCTAGGATCTTCTGAAACCGCGCCTGTTTTTATCGCGTTGTTTCTGACAGCGGTGATCAGCGGGACCAGCATTGCCGATTCGTTCAGTTCAGTAAGAGAGCTTGCAAGCGGAGCCATTTCGACGGGTTCTAGCAACTCTCCGGCATCCTCTGCTTTTTTATACGCAGCCGAAATCCTTTTCTTCGCAACGTTGGCCTTGTTTACAACCGCTTCTGTCACCGCTGCGCCAATTTCTGGCTTGGTCATGTTGAGCGGTTGTTGCAAGTCGATCAGAGCGTCGAAGTTTTGCAGCAATGTCAGATTCTGATTTCTAAGCCTCTCTCGCAGAGGTTCCCCAAGGTCTGGAATCTTTGCCGCTTCTTTCTCGAACTGCAAATCAGCAAAAGAGCGCGTCGCTTGGCCGACCGTCAGACCGCTTTCTCCGGCGAACGGAACCGGCATCATTTCCGCCGTAGCTGCTCTACGAGTTGCTGCTTCAGTAGCTGCGGCACCAGCACTGCCAGGCATTGCAGGAGCTTCTTCTCTGGTGATTGCGCGGGCAATTGTCTCAGGCGCCCGAATCACAGCTTCTGCGGCTTGCGTGCCTTCCGCCTGCACTGCTCGTGCTGCCGGAACAGCAGCTCTAACTGCCTGTGCTGCCGCCGGACCAGTAAGAGCTTGCAGACCAGCGCCAACGGGCACCGGAGCAAGTTTAAGTTCTTCAGAAACGTCTGCTGCCGCCTGCATGAGCTGCTGACCCATCTGGGTACGCGGCTGTATGATTGTCTCTTGCAAACCTTCCATCGCGCGCTGCGCCATCTGCTGGCCGCCAACGCGCGTGCCGTAGGTGCCCCTGCGGATTGAATCAATCAGTCCTGCAAACGCTTGTCCACCATATACTGCAAGCCCAGGGAATGCAGATAACGCCGAGGCACCAATATCTGCGGGGAGCAGTATTTGCTCCAGCATCCTTTGGCCCATGCCTTGTTGAGGTGCGGGCTGAGGTCGCGGCTGCGCAAACATGGCATCTTCGGCAAACGAAGCCGCTGTAGGAAGGTCTGTCATTGCTGGTTGTTCAAGCGCCGTCTCTATCTGCGGCGTATATTTTGACCACGGCCCTGCAGCTTGCGCAGGCGGCGTCTCAGCAGGCAACGGCTGTGCCGCGTATTTTTCCCACGGGCCTGCCATTAAAGCTTCTCCCAGTTTCTGGAATCAGCAGGATCGCCCCCAAGGAATCTATAGCCATCCTGCACGGCTCCAATCGGTGGCGCACCACCGGCGGATTCTGCGGTCGCGCCGCTTGGTTGCGCGGCGTTTTTGTTGACGTATTCGACCCAATCGGCAACGCTGTTGTTTCCTTCTCGCAAGAAAACAACCTGCTCTGTCAGATAGTCAGACAACTTCTGTTGCGCCGCTTTTTTGTCTACCAACCATTGGCGCAGTTCCGCCTCGTCAAGATTCATAGGCAATGCCGTTTCCAGCGCCATCGCCAATTCTTGCTCGCTCAAAGCGCCAAAAGTAACAGATCCGATTACATCTAGACCAAGTCGGTTCTGTATGTTTTTCAAAGTAATTGTCGAAGCATTCCAAGACGGGAATTTTTGAGCAATAACGCCTGTATCTGCTCCAGCGTCGATTGCTGCAATGGCAGCGTCAAGGTTAGACAGATTTCTTTGTATACCTTCAATGGTCTTGAATGAGTCCCCGATAGTTTTGGCGTCAAGCGTTCCAATTCCGCGCTCTTTTGCGCCTCTGCCAGTAATTTCTATTCCGTACTCCCTGCCTTTTTTGATCGCTTCGGCCCGCGCCTTTCCCGTCAAAACATTTCCTTCCGCATCTTCAACTATTGTTTTGCCGCTTCGCATTGTGATCAGGCGCGTTCCGTCTGGCAGAATTTCAGACGCCTGCACGGTGTCTGGCCCTGCTTCCTCACCACCAGCCCCAGGCAAAACCTTGATCTCTCCCTTATCCGTCTCTTGATAGGCAAAAGCCGGGTTGTAGTTTGGCACCGTTCGCTGCGCTTCTTCTGGCGACAGTATTCTGTATTTTTTCTTTTCCTCGGTTAGCGCCATAACGTCGCCCCACTTCTCGGGATCAATACTCGCGCCGTAAAGGTTGGCCATGACGGGCAGCGCCGCCGGGTTGTTTTTTGCGGTCTCTAGCATCGTGTCTAGGCTGCTGGTGTCCATGCCTGCGTTTGCAAACGCATCGCGGCGCTGTTCAATCAGTCGCATTGCCACTTTTGGATCTGATGGATTTGACTTCAAAGCCATAGATACGTTCGTCGCGAACTTGAACTCTTCGTCCAGCATTTCCTTGCTGAGAGACGACATATTTTCGGCAATGACTTCACGCATCTGCGGATATTTCAGGATCAATTCCCTAGACGCAGCGGCGGTTGGGTTGGCAAGATATGACTGCATGTCGAGCGAAAACTGCTCTTTCGTCCGTGCGGCTTCTTCCTCCTGCTGCCGCTGCTGACGCATTCCTTTAATAGCACTGCCGAGCTGCAGCCCTTGCAAAAGAGCGCGCCCTGGGTCGATCTGCGGCTGCATTCCCATGTAATCAATCGGCGCGGGCATCGGGTTGATAGCCATGGTCAAAAGCCTCCGAGGGGAACATTAGCAAACGCGCTTTGAGCAGCCGACGGATTGAACCCAGCGGAAAATCCGCCGCCAGCCGGTGGACTACCCATCCCTGGCAGTTTTAAACCTGACATTCCCCCGCTGGCAATAAAGGCGCCAATCTGCATCAAGTCAGAAATCCCCTGCCGCTGCGCGCCACCCTGCGCGATGATAGAACCGGCCTGCGCTGCGCCTTTGCCGAGCAGCAGGTTTCCAATGTTCGACGCCACGTTTAGGCCTTGCTGGCCTTGAATGCTTGAACTTTCAACGCCGAGGCCAGTCATGCCGCCGAGCTGTCCGTACCGCTGCTCGATGAGTCGCTGCAGCATCTGCGGCCTGAACTGCGCAAGCGCAGCCTGGATATTTCCGCCACGCAGACCGCCAGTTGCAGATGCCTGCTGCAGCATGGCCTGCTCGCCTTGCTGTGCTAATGCTGCAAGCTGAGGCGACGAGGCGATTGCTTCAATGGCGGCTTGTTCCGCCTCCGGCCCTTTTAGTCCGATCAGCGCTTGTTGCTGTTCAAGCGCCGGAGCGCCTGCTGCGACATACGGCGACATCAGCTCGATAAATTTATCGAACTGCCGGCGCTGTTCTTCAATCGCCGCTTGCGCCGCTTTCGCCTGAATCTTGCCCGCGCGCTTGCCCGCACTGGCCTGCGCGGATGCGCCAGTCAGATCGCCAACCAATCCGCCGACTGCTTTACCGATAAAACTCATCGCGTTTCGCTCCATTCCGCCCGAGTCATCCCGAGCACGTAAACGTCCTTCAATACGCCGCCCTGCCGGCACGCATTACGCCTGGTGCCTTCATAGGTAAACCCAATCTTCCGACAGAAATTAAACGCCGACTCCAGCCCTTCGATGATGTAAGCGGTCACTCTCTCGATAGGGTGACTGAACGCCCAGTCGGTCAGAAGCCGCGTCAGTTCGCGCGAGCGGTAGACCGCCTTGCGGTGCAGCAGGGCGTGCAGTTCGTATTCGATGTCGCTAAATTCAATCGACATAAACGCACCGACGAATTGCCCGTCAATGCGTGCGGAAAGGTAAGTGACGGCGGGGTGATGGATAGGCGCAGCCGGGCGGTCGTCATGGCCGACGCGCAAGATATACGGATCGGAATAGACCGCCGTAATATCCCGCGTGCTGATGCCTTCTTCAACAGACAATCCGGTCATGTCCCACCTTCCAGGACGGACCGCCGGAAGCCCGATTCTCTCGGCTGCGGCGATCATATCACGAAATCTCGCGCCCTGAGACTCTGATCACGACCGCGCTCGCGACCGTGCAGATACCGGATAGTTTTTCATTCGGTCGCAGCACCTGCCCGACGATTTCCGGGCACGAATACGACTCGCCGGGCGAGAGGTAGTGATTTGATACCATCGCATTAGACGCCGATGCGCTGCCGGAAACCGGCACGATCTGAAGCGTCACATTGGCGCCTGCGCTGCCCGAGTTCGTTATGGTGACAGCATCAATAATTGCCTTCACACCGACCGCGATGTACTGATCAGTCTGGACGTTTTCGAGGTACTTCGACCCGACCAGAACGGTTGTGGTTGTAGCCATTACTGCTGCACCTGGATGATTGAAAAATGACCCGCAGGCGAGGATGGGAAGTTCGTTGTTGCAGCAATGCTTGTCAGGCTCAAATTAAGACCGCCCAGAACGCCGAAGCCGATTTCCAGATAATCATTCGCGACCAGCGGAAAAAACTCACTTAGAGTGACTTGCGTGTAGCCGCCGTTGATGTCGATAGATTGGTAATAAGCGCTATTGGCGACCAGCGCGCCGTTTTTCTTACAATACATCACGACATCACGTTGAGCCGCGACCGTGCATGAAAACTGCAGCTCGACGTTAATTTGATATAAACCGGATTCCGGCACAACGATTCGACTTGTCGGCGATCCGATCACAACGCCGTTTGAGATGTCCGTGTTGTCCCAAGTGACCAAATATTCGTCGCCCGCCACTGTAGGCGTCTGCGTGGTCGTCTTGGTGAATTCGCCGTAGTACTGCTTCATGGTAATGATCGGGCGCACCATTACCTGCCCGGCGGTTGTTGACGCGAATAAAACCGCCGCGACCGAGATGACATTATCCGGCGCGGTCGGCTTGTTCTTGGTCAGACCGCCTGTGTATGTCGGCGATGCCCAGAGAAGATTTCCAGCCGCCCACGTCTCGCCGACCGATATACCAGATGTGTTAATTCCGGTAATGCGACCGTATAGCGTCACGTACCCCTGCGCATTCGGCAGAAGGTCTTGGCTTGCCAGGCCGATAAAATACAGTGAATAGCTGTCGCCGTCGGCCAGATACGGCGCGACCTCGATGCGGTTGGAGCCGTTGACGCCTGTGAATCCGACAGCCGTACCTTTCGGGATCAGCGTCGGCGTGCCGTTCAGGACAATCATGCGGATGACGGTGCCTTCGCGCTCCTCCAGCATCTGCACCAGCGCAAGCGCAGAATTCGCGCTGGATTGCGCGCTGTCGGCAGCGTTGGTGATTTCCTCAATGGTGGACGGCGCAGCCGCGTCCGCTGTCTCGAACAGACCCTCGAATGCGCGGATCTGCTCCTGATTCTTCAGAAACGACGCGAGCTGGTCCCGCGTGAGCTTCAGGGTTTTAGTCGCCATCAGTAGTTGAGCGGCTCGAGCGCGGCTTCTAGGCGCGCGATTGAGATGTGCGCATCAGAGTCGCCGCGAAACCGCTGCATGCGGAAGTTTCGCATGTGCCCCTGCTGCCACCAGACGAGGCGCTTTGAGGTATTACCAAATCCGCCTGCGGTGATGGTCTTGTCCTGGCTCCAGTTGATGCCGTCGACCGAATAGCTGGTCGAGATCGGCGGGTTTTTGTTCACCGCCACGCGGCCAGTTAACGCCACCAGCTCCAGCGCATTGAAGATCGCGCCTCGGCCTTCGTTGTAGACGATCTGCGTCCCGAACTCCCAGCGCACTTTCGCGCCCCAGTGCGTGCCGACGGTATCAACAGCGTATCCAATCGTTGACGATTCCGGGTCGCCGCATGTCCAAGAATTGTACGCCCAGACCCAGTTGCGCGCGCGGTACTGGCTGTAGCCAACGATGCCGGTGGTCAGACAGAACCAGACCGGCAAGCCGACCGCTTGGCTAGCGGCTGCGTCGTAGACCATCGTCCGGTCTGGCAGATGAATATATAGATGCTGGTGCGAGCGGTCGTTGCGCGCTTCGAGCTTGACGCCTGCAAGCTGCGCCTCGGTGTAGCCGAGCAGGATCTCGTCGATCTCTTGCGTCGATATCTTGGCCGCTTGGCTGTTAGCGCCGAGGTAGATGCCGGGCGCCTCATTGCGACCGCTGCCGAGGAACGCAACTGATTCTAGGTAAACGCAGCAGGCAAAAGTCCCGACGACGCCTTTCTGGATCTGCGCGCCGTCGATGCGCTGAAACGGGAAGAATTCGCCGCCGATGTTATCAAACACCTCTATGGTGTTTCTGTTGAGGGCGTAGACCTCGTTGCGCAGTTTCAACAGCGCAACCACCGGGTCGGGGTCAATCTCAGAAGATCCGTACTTCAAAGGATTGACCGCCGTCGGGTCGGTCAGCTCAGTGACCACCAAAAACTCGCCGTCGGTGGTCATGAAGTAGCCGTCGACCCAGCACATATCCAGCACAGGGCCGAGGTCTGGATCGGTGACCTGCGTCAGTGTACTTCCATCCCAGTAGTAAAGACTGCCCGACGAAACAACCCCAAGCCGGTCGAAGGAATAGTCGAAAGTGACATACCCGCTGCCGCCAACATCACCGAGCACGGTCACGGACCCGGCGCTCGATATGCTGACCAGCTTGGTCCCCATCACGCGGTAGAGAACCCCGTTCCACTCGATCCCGCCGCGATCAGTGCCCGGCCCGGTGCCATTCGACACCAGCCCGTCAGCCGGGCGCAGGAATCCAGACGATATGCCAGACTGGCGCGGCACCGGAACCAGATTGACCGGATAACTGGTGCGCAGGTCTGGCGTATTGTCGCTGTATATTCCTTGAATGACCGGGATTTGAGCCATTACCACTTCACCTTGTCGGCCCAGTAAGCCGCCGACATTTTACCCTTCGCGATATTGCTCGCGTGCCGCGCCTTGAACGACTCTCTCCGCGCCTTCGCCGCCTTGCTCTCGCCCTCTTTCTTGGGCGAGCCTGAAACGCCCTGCTGGCCGAAGCGAATCGTCTTGACCTCATCTCCGACTTTCGCCACGACTACGTGGCTTTTTGTCGGGTGGTTTGGCGTCTTTTTGGGCTTGTTGTAGCCAGCAACACCAGCCCGCTCGAGGCGAGAATCCTTCTTCACAGCCCGCCTTCACCTGTCGCCACGTGCAGCGTCGTTCCGGACGCAGAGATATGCGCAAGGGTCACGTCGCCGTCGCGCTTGCGCACGATGATCTCGGAGCCTGCACGCACCGGCAGATCGGCGGTCGTGGCAGTCTGAGAACCTTCGCCAATCCGCACGTGGCAAATGTTGGCGCCAGAGTTGACCAGTCGCACGGCTTTGTCCTGCGCGTTCAGGGTGATGCTCGCACTGGTAGCGCCAGGCGTCGTGACTTGGTTAGAGCCTACGCGCTGGCTGAATTGATTGTTTACGCTCATATCAGACCTCTATCGAAAAAAGTTGATGGTCCAAGTAACCCCGGCCCCGAAGATGCTTGCGAGCATCATACCCGCCCAAAGAGAGCCTTTCGAATGATTCGCCAGCGCCAGAAGCTGCTTGATGTCGCGCTGCATGTCGTCAACCTGCGCTTCGAGCGTCTTGACTTGGCCGATGAGCAGGCCGAATTTTACGGGGTCGATTTCGGACATGGGTTAATCCTTACGCAGAAATAGCGCAACGTGGTTGGTTAGCGGATGAGATTGCTAAACAATTGACCATTTAAGTTGTTCTGCCGCCGCCGTCCCAGCAGTGTGCGTGATGGTAAAGCTGCCGTCCGCAATTGTAGATATTCTATACGTTGGGTTTAGCGTTGCTGCGGCAGAGTTGCCAATCTGTAACAAAATCACAGATTGTGCAGAAATTTGCGCCGACGTGACTGTGGTTGTTGTAGATCCGTTTGTAAGCGTAACCAACCCAGATCTAGCCGTTATGCTGTAGTTATCATTTCTAACATCGTAGTTGCAAGAACGATTAGATACATACGGAACTGTTGTCCAATTTAAAAAAACATTTTCATGTTGAATGTACTGCGTAGAGGTGCTGTACGTGCTGTTGAGATATACGCACCTTTGAGAATTCGCATTGCTGCTAGTCACCGTATTTCCAACAATACGAATGTAATCTGGTACTTCGCCTTGATCTTGTAAAGTAATAGCCCCAGGCTGAACGCTGGCCGTGTTTGGTGTTTGTATTTTGTTTGCTTCAATGTCTATTGATTTACCGCCGCCAACAAAAATCCCAGAAAGTCCGGTATTTCTAATTACATTATTACAAATAACAGCGCGAGCACCCACTATGTTACTGAGGCAGTAAATTCCTTGCGCCGTCTGGTTTTCAATATAATTATTTTCGACTACAAAAGAGACCGGGCCATTTTGAACCGCAATGCCAACGTTTGACAGACCGGCTGTGGGGGCAAGAATTGAATTATTTGCAATTACAAGTCCATCTGCTTTTTGTGAAAGAATGCCAGATTTAGTTGAACCCGTAGGATTTTTACCATGACCTTTTATGGTGTTACCAATAATTAAACCGCCGAGAGATGTGGTTTCACCGTGAGAAATCCCCCACCCAGATGCGTCGATAACTTCATTGTGCGCTATAGTAACGTAATCCCCGCCAACAGCGGCACCAGAGTTTTGAGCTACCGCATTGCCAACAATAATGTTTCCTTGCATAAGACCATAGTCGCTATAAAAAACAACTTCAGATCCTCCAGCGTTGTACGCTTTATTGTTTAGGCACTGACCGCGAGCGGAGTCATTAAACCAAATGCCTTCGCCATAAGCATTTCGAGTAACTGTGTTTTTAACCACACAGTCCAAACCACCCTCAAAATAAATTACGCCTCGATAATTGCCGGGCGTATAACTTTTATTGATTGAGCCGATCCATTCTCCTCCATTAACCACGACATTACTGCGGCTAACGCAATAAACACCAGCAGAGTTTGTGGTGTTTGGCATCGTGATTTCAGAAATGATCGCTCCGCAATTCACCAGTTGTACATCGTCGGATGTAATAGTAAATGCGTCTTGCGAAGTCTGAGGAGGTGTCAATTCCACCATAGCAAGGATCACACCTTCGACAGTGATCGCCTTGTTGACTGTTACGCCGGTACAGGCAAAAGTCAGACCAAATCCTTGAAGTGTCCCCCCGACTGGTGTGGCAGTTATAGCCGCCTGAATCGCCGCCGTATCATCCGCCACGCCATTACCAACCGCCCCAAAGTCCTTGACGCTCACCACGTCGCGTAGCTTCGCCTCAACCGTCCTCGCCACCGCGCCGGTGCCTGCGGGGTTGTATGTGACCTCTGAGGCGTTGTCTGGAAAGTTCAGATTGTCCTGCATGTACTCCTGCAGCAGATTAACCGACATCTTCCGCGCATCACCGCCGCCTGAGTAATAGGTCGGGATCTGGTTGCCGCCTGACACTTCGTCGATTGACGGGAGCTGGTTGATCGTCGGCATGAATTACTTCCTCGTGAGCGGCTCTGTCGTGATGGCTCTCAGCAAGACCACCGCCACAGCAATGATACAACCAACTGCAGCCTGTCCGGCAGGTGGCAATGGCAGAGCAAACACAAAGCCCTGCAGGACACTAAGAATCGCGACCGCGACTGCGAAGAGCACGGTGCGGGAGCGCAAGAGTTGTTTTAGGGTGGGCATGGGGGGTTGCCTTATGGGTTGGTTATCGGATTATGAAAATTGCTGTAAAGTTTTTGATATTTTAGAAGTTTGTTGGAGTAACTCTGGCATACCAAGTGGCTGATGCTGGATCAATCGGGGAGACTGTAGTGTTATGAATGCGGATCGTGACGATATCAGTCGCGCTAACGTACCCGCACCACATCAAACCTGACTCTATTGCAGAGGGCGCAGCAACATCAACAGTGTCCCCTATTTCTGCCCCTGGGATTGTTATAGTAATCGTTGCAATAGCGCCCGCGCTAATAGACCCGACATTTGTTGTTGTAATTCCGGTCAATCGAGCGCTTCGTGTGGATATTTCCCACGCAGCAGTCGTGCCGTCATTAATAAACGTGTCGCAAGTAGACCCAACCACATCGCTGATGCGCCCAGTTGTCCCTGCAGCCAACTGATAAGCGATGGTCCCTGTTGGGGTCCCTGACTCAACAACCCTATTTGATTCTAAGATTTGACCAATGCCGGATACGGCTTTAATACCAATAGAATTGTTTTCTACACAAAAAATCCGCGCGTTTCGAACAGACACATTGTTGGCAGCGATTCTGATTGCTTGTGTCGCTCCAGCGAAGCGCCCACCCTCAATTCGAGACGGAAATGTGGTCTGCAAATCTACTGCGGTCGCACCCGTCAGTATTTCGCAGTTTTCAATTGATACCTGTTCTCCGGAAGCAGTGATCCATGTGCCCGTGTTATTTCCATCACCAAACCAGCAATTACGAAAATAAGTGTTATAGTTGCCGGTTAAATTTGCAGATGCGGATCCGTTCTCTGCTGGTTCCCATGTGCAAGTATCGAACTCAATTGATCGGCCAGCTAGGCTAAAATTTGTCGCGGTTGTCAAGTCGTCAAACGTGCACACACTGAACTTGATCACGTTTGCAAAAGATGAGAACCCGGCAACAGAAACCGACGCTATACCGTAAGCGGCATCTCTAAAATAACAATTGTCAAATCTAAGATTGACCCACTCGTTCCCGTCAATTAAGTATTCTGTCCCATTGTTGCCTCTGAGATAAACATTCTCCATCTTAAGTTCAAAAACTCGGCGCAATCTAATCAGTGACCCAGACGGGGATGAACCGCTTATTCTTAGGGCCAAATCACGTATAACAACACGATCCAGAAATGCAGACGCAGCGGACGCTGCAGAGAACAACCACCGCACACCAGAGGTCGAAGAAAAAACAATTTCTGATCCTGAATTGTTAAGTCCGCAGCCCTCACCTTCGATGATTATTCCGTTGAAGTTTGCAGATGCGTTGTCACACGCAAGAGACGAATTGCACAAATATGAACCAGAAGGCACAAACAATCGTTTGTTTGATTCAGCTGCGGCATTGAGCGCCGCCTGAATCGCCGCCGTGTCGTCTGTTACCCCATCCCCCACAGCCCCAAAATCCTTCACCGACACAACGTCCCGCAGCTTGCTTTGAACAGTCCGCTCGACCGCGCCCGTGCCTGCCTGGAGGAAGCCAACGTCAGCGATGTCCAGGTTGGTTTCGATGTAGTCCTGCAGTTGCAGAACCGACATCTTGCGCGCGTCGCCGTTCGACTCGTCAAATACCGGCAGCGTGTCTGCAGAGTTGACTTCGCCGATGGTGGAAAGCTGGTTGATGGTGGGCATGGGGGTTCTCTTTTATTTATTAAAGGTTGCCTTCAAATGCTGGTCTAATCATGTTTGAGTCCCTACTACGGTGCCGTCGTTATCAGCCGCAGGCGCACCAAGTTTAATCCGCAACTTGCCGCTGATGTCTACCCATAGGTGATACGAGTTGCCAGAGTTGTTTAGCATCACGGGATGTGCGCCATTCCAATTTCCACCAATATTGGTTATTTTTTGGAATGTGGTCGGGATACTCCAAGTGGCCGCAGTCGGCGTTATCTGGTAAAAAGTTTCGTCTGGATTGTTTGTAAATGCCTGCGCCAAAATATAGTTTGGGTCTGTAGTTGCAAGACTTGTCCCTTGCATAAGCAAAGCCGTGGTAAAGCCACTACTATTAACCGAAGGTCTATTTTTTAGGTTTTGTGTAGCGGTTTGTGTTGAGTAGTTGTTGGCCCCTCGCAATATTGAACGAATCAACGGGTTCACATCCGCGCCGCTGTTGTTAACTTCTACGTCTGCAACGTGGTACAGCGCGTTTTGTTCAAACCAACAGTTGTTGTACGTCACCGACGCAAAGGCACCGCCGCCTTTTTCAGTACTGGTGTTGATGCCGGAGGCAGCAGTAGGAACACGTTTATTGCTAAGACCAATCCAGTTCGGCTCAAACGTGCAATTGTTAAACTCCACAAAGTAGGCGTTCCAGCCATCAAACCCAAATTTGGTACGACCAAACAGGCAATTCTCAAATATGTTCATATTTGAAAACGAGTGCGACTGAGAGTTTGCCGTACCGTCCGCGCCCCACATGCGGACACAAGCATCGTCATAAGTAGTCAACAACCCACTACTGGTTGTGTACAAACTGTTACCAACAAAGTTGCAGCTTACAGTGGACGCATTAAAAATTTCTACGCCGTGCAATGCACAGTTTGTGAACTTTAGAAAATCACAATTTGTTATTTTCCAAGAAGCGCCCCAACGAGGAACGCCGGACAAGATTCTTCGGAAATAAAATCCGGTAGCGTTGCTGTTGGTTGCTGGGTTTGCAAGTTCAAACGTCATGTCTTCCAACTGCAATGGGCCGCGTTCCCAATAGTTATTGACGTTGAAAGCCAGTCCGTTGAAATCTATTAAAAACTTCGTTTCTTTAACGCCTTCACCAAACATTTTCAGTGAGGTAATGGCATCATGCAGGTTCAAATTAAATGTAGAACTTGGCTTATAAAAGTAAGTCCCGTTAGGAAAAAACAAACTTGTTTTGTTTGCGATGCAGTGCGTCAAAGCCGCCTGAATCGCCGCAGTGTCATCCGCGACTCCGTTGCCCACCGCCCCGAAGTCCTTGACGCTAACAACATCCCTTAGCTTCGCCTGCACCGTCCTGGTAACTGCACCAGTTCCGGCTTGCAGGAAATTCACCTCGTCGGAATTGTCCGGCAGGTCGAGGTTGTCCTGCATGTAGTCCTGCAACAGCTCGACCGACATACGCCGGGAATCGCCCTGCGCGGTCGCGTAGACCGGCAACTGGTCGCCGCTGGCGAGCGAGTCGAGACGCGGCAGTTGGTTGATCGTGGGCATCAGTAAAACTCCAGAACGCCTTCAGGTCCGGTCTCGACCGGATCAACTGGCGGCTCGAGGAACGGATCGTCAGCAACGCGCCAGTACTTGTTGCCTGCGCCTGCGGGCATGGTGCCGGGCATCTGCTGCTCAATGGGCGCTGTTGCGCGTTGCAAAACGGTATCGTATGCGCCCTTTGCTGCGATGCGCGTTTCGAGCATGACGGCCTTGCCGTAGCTTGGTGCCAGGCGTAGAGCCAAGTTGAGGATGATTGCTTCGTTGGCAGAGTCAGGCACCGACGTTTCGTCGTTAATCGAACCCTGCTCTGGCGATGCGGGAATAGGATAGCTCAGGCGAATGCCCTTACCATTCCA
>Ga0222713_10003144_pt1 | contig 17286 bp, 8 predicted proteins | sample C33_649DmetaG_FD_165061 | JGI IMG/M metagenome (GOLD analysis project Ga0222713, IMG submission 165061) | Estuarine water microbial communities from San Francisco Bay, California, United States - C33_649D | ecosystem: Environmental > Aquatic > Marine > Unclassified | place: USA: California...
CTCGACGTCAACACCCGCGTGTGCGACACCACCTGTCACGCGTCCGTCCGTTCGACGACGGGAACGACGATGTGATTTAAATCAGCGCGTCGTCATCCGTCGACGCGCGCGCCGTCGTCGCGCTCGCCAAAGCGACGAACGAAAGCGAAAGCGTGTGTTCTATTTTTACATCGTTCATTTCGCATTCGTGCGCGTTGAACGCGTGAGTCGCAGCGTTCGCGTTTTCGGGGCATTCCAACAATCTCCCCGGTCGCGATGCGCGCCGACGATTCGAACGCATCCGTCGACGCGATGGCGCCTTTAGCGTTGCGATTCGAGGACATCTCCGTGCACTCCCCAGGGGCGTTCGCCCGGGGCGATGCGTTACGGGCGTTGCGCTCGGACCCCACCGCTCGGGGGTTTCGCATCGCGTTGAAAGAGTTACAGCAGACGCGCGAGTCGTTCGATGCGATCGTGACGCACGCGCGAGAGAAGGCGCTCGGGAATGGGGAACAGGATTTAGAGCGAATTAAAGGGAACATTAAGCGGTTGAAGTTTGGGACGATTGAATTGAGCACGGAACAGGCGTTTTTGAAAGCCGTCCTGGAGTCGCGCGCGTTACCGAAAGACACACCGACGGAGAGCGAAGGGTTTAAAACGTTACAAACGACGTTGAAGAATGTGACGTACGAGAATGAGAAACGCGCGGAGGAGATGGAACGACAAATCGCTACGCTCGGGGAGGAATACGAGACGTTTAGGGTGGAACATAAGGCGTTGGAGGAAGTGGTGGAGGAGTTGGAGACGTTGGAGGCGGAAGCGGCGGCGGCGGCTTGGGAAGCGGGCGCGGGTGGGGCGTCGGTGAGCGACGCGGATCGCGCGAAATCCAAAGAGGAGTTGCAACGCGAACTCGCCGAGCTCGATGCTGAGCTCCGCGCGGTGAATGTTAAGTTGAACGCCAATCAAGGGGTGGCGCAAGAGCTGAAAACAGAGCTCGCACCCGATTTGAACGCGATTGAACAAATCAACGCGCAGGCAAAATATTTGATTGGCATTTCCAAGGCGGCGGCGCGCGAGGCAGAGATGTCTAAACAAATCGCCGAGGCGCAGGAGGCGGTGATGGAACAAACGAAGCTTTTAGTGACTTTACAAGGTGTGGAAATCATGGCCATAGAGGAAAACGCGTTGGTGCTCAAGATTCACACCCACTTACCGGAGACGCCAGAATTCGCCATGGAGGGCTCGATCCCGCGCGGACCGAGCTCGACGACGCACACGGTGACGCTTCACTTGGTGAAGGGCAGTGCGCGCCTCGCAGGGGCGACGATCGAGCCCGCCGATACGCCTATTATGGACATTATCGACGAAGCGGCTGGTATGCCCGTGCTCGCGCGCGCTTTGGCGGAAATCCGTCTTCGCATCGCAGCGACGGCGCAGCGTGCGGAAGCGCTCGCCGCGGCGGCGGCTCGAACCGCCCTTCGATGGAGCTCTGGTGAGTCATTGGTGCGCGCGGCTTTGCCCAATGGCGCCGTCGCCGTGCTCGACGTGCCATTTGAATGGCCCACGCGCGGGGCGAACATTTCGTTGGTTAACGTTGAGATGGTACAGCCCCAAGTGGCTCAAATCACGGTGACTCGCATGATGACGAAAAACTTGAGCTCGATTGGCGAAGTTTTGGACGCCACGAGCGAAACGTTGAAAATGGCCAGCCGCGCGTAACGACGCGCTGGTGATTGTAACATTGTAAAGATCGACTCTTAACTTCACGACGACGAGCGCGAGAAGACGAAACACCGCACGCATTCTTCGTCGTTGTTTTTCCGCTTTTTCCAAAACAAACCTAGAACTCGAGCGCGACGGACGCGCCCCGCTATTGTTTTGCCCTACTACCTACCACCGTTTGTATCCTTTCTTCTTGTCTTTCACCGCCTTATCGCCGCTCCCAGACGCCCCGGGGTCGGGCGCTTCTTTCCTCGTCGTAAACGTCGGCATCAATGCCCGATCGTTCACGTCCGTTCGCCCACCGCGATCGGGCACGGCGCCTATCATAACCTTCTTCACCGCGCTATTCAGCGCGCCTCTCCCCGCCGTCACCTTGATCCCCGCCGTCGCCAAATCCGCGTACCTCGCGTCCCGCACGTCATCCATCGTCACGTTCGGCTCCACGCGTAAATCCTGATCCACGCGCCGCGCGAACTCCTCGCGCACATCCTTCAACGCGTTCAACCGCGAACTGAAACAAAACGACGTCGTCGTCACTTGCGCTCGTCGCGCCACCATCTTCCTTCGCATGACGTATTCCTCCCTCAGCGCGCGTTCGACGCGTTCGATCGCCTCCCGTTGCCCCTCCGTCCACGCCTCCGAACGCAACACCCGATGAAAATGATTCTTCGGCAACACCTTCCTCGCTCGTTCCGCTTCCGCGCGTGCGTGTTCTAAAACCTCTGACGCGCTCATCGCGCTCGTCGCGTCTCCCCGTAACCGCTCGATCGCGCGCCGCGCTCGCGCGCCCCACCCATGTTCATTCGCATTCCCCTTCGTCCTTCCATCGTCCTCGCCTCTCGCGCTCATCGCTTCTCCCTCCTCCTTCGCCTTAAACTTCATCGCGCGCTCGCATTGCGATAAACGCGCGATCGTCGTCGCGGAGCGCGCGCAATCCGTCGCCGCTCGCGCGTCGCTCGCGCTCACCCCGCGTCGCTCGCCGAGCGCTAACGCGCGATCGACGTCGATCACATCGCACGCGTGTGCGCTTTCATCGTCGTCGCCTCCATCGTCATCCCCATCGTCGTCGTCGTCCTCGATCGCGTGGGAGTCATCGATGATGTCGCGAACGAGCGCTTTCATCGAATCGATGCGCGTCGAGCGATCGTTCGCATCGGCATCGCCAAGTGCGAAGATTCGTCCATGGACGGCATTCGCGATCGCGCGCGTGACGTCGTCATCGAACGCGTTCGTTCGCGCGCGCGACATCGCGGAATGACGCTAGGAGGAAATGCGGAAATTGGAAACGCACGCGACGCGCTGCATCGGGCGATCGCGCGTTCCATCGCGCGAGATCGCGTCGCTTGCGTGTCGTCGCGTGCGCGCGCGAACGGATTGGAACAAAAGAGTGCGAAAAAGTCAATGTCGACGAACGAAGACGTCGCGAGCGCGCGAACGAGCGCGGAGGAACACTTGGCGTACGCGCTGCGGAGCGCGAAGACGGGGCCGGAGGCGCGGAGCGCGCGCGTGGGGGATTCGAGACTTGATTTCTTCCGAGGGAAGGATTTCATCACCGCGATGAAGGCGATGCCAGAGATGATTGATATGCATAGCGTGGTGAACGCGAGCGAACGCGCGGCGTGCGCGAATGATCCATCGAGAGCGGAAAAGTTGTTGAACGCGAGGATAGCGCACGTCGGCGGGTTGCTCTTGCATCGCGGGTACGTGGTGAAGTGCGAACGCGTGTTTAAGGATCCAAGAAAAGGACGGAAGAAATTGGTGAAGTTTCCGCATTATTTGCAACAGAGTCGCGATCAGACGTTCACGGAGGATGGGTTCTACGCGTGGATGTACACGCCGCCGATGAGCTGGTCGAGCGTGGCGGTGAGCGGGGCTTTCGCCGTGGGCGTGGTTCTCATGTGCTTGTTCCCGCTCGCGCCGATTTGGTTCAAGAAGGTCATCTTGTACGTGTGCTTGGCGATTCTTGGGACGTTTGGGGTGGTGTTTAGCGTGCGGTTGGTCGTGTTCGCTATGGTGTGGATCGCCCTGGGCGAACATTTTTGGATCTTGCCGAATCTGACAGATGACGAGATTCCGATTAACGAGTTGTTCTCGCCGCCGTGGGGATTCGATCGAGGAGCGAAGAAGATTGGCATGCTACAACGGCTGATGGCGTTGAGCGTGGGCGGAGCGGCGGTGTACGCATTCTATCGCTTCGCCCCGGAGACGGGCGGGGCGCGCGTGTTGACGCACACGGCGCACGACGCGATTTTGGATTTGTTCAACCTCAAGGGCGGTCCGAAGCAACTAGGCGGAGCAGTGAACACGACGAACGCGACGGCTACCGCAGCGTCGAACGCCACGGATGGAATGATCGTTCCTGAAGCGAACACCACCGCGAGCGCTAACGAAACCAACGCCACGGTGATTCCATCGTTGGATGAAATTCTCGCCGAGGTTGGCGACTTTTACGACGAAGAAGAGACGACGGAAACAACGGAAACGAAGTCGGAACTTTAGTGATTTAATAACAAACACAAAAATAATTCATCAAATCAACGCGGCTGGTAGAACCCCAAAGCGTCGCGCACGTCGCGAATGGTCAAGTTTGCGACTTCGTTCGCCTTGTCCGCGCCCTCCTTCAAGACGCCGTCCAAGTACGCGGGATCGTCCATGATAATCTTGTAGCGGCTTTGAATCGGCGCCAAATGCTCGATGATTGCCTCTGTGAGCGCGGGTTTGAAATCTCCCCAGCGCATCGAGCCGCACGCGGCGATGACTTGCTCTTGGCTAAGACCCGTGCACAACTGATACATCGTGAGCAAGTTATTAGCCTCAGGGCGTTCGGGGTTGCCAAACTCCATGCCTTCGATCGTATCTGTCTTGCACCGCTTGATTTTCTTCGCGATGTCGTCCGGGGTGTCCAAAATATTAATTCTTGAGCCCTCCGCCGGGTTCGATTTGCTCATCTTCGCCGTGCCGTCGGTGAGTGACATCACGCGACCGCCCTCCTTTGGAGTAAACGCCTCGGGAACTAACAACACATCTCCTCCGCGCGAGCGACCGCTGGGCGCCTTACCCTTCATCTTCTTCCACTTGTTCCCTCCGTATAATCCGTTCACGCGCTGCGCAATGTCTCGCGTCAACTCCAAATGTTGCCTTTGATCCTCTCCCACCGGGACGACGTCCGCCTTGTATAACAATATATCCGCCGCCATTAATACTGGATAATCCAGCAACCCCACACTCACGTCCTCCCCAGCCTTCCTCGCCTTTTCTTTAAACTGAATCATCTTCTCCAGCCACCCTATCGGCGTCGCGCAATTCAACAACCAACACAACTCCGAATGCGCGGGCACGTGACTTTGCGCGAACACGCTCGCCTTACTCGGATCCACGCCACACGCGAGATATATCCCCGCGCTCGTTCGCGTCGCCTTGGCGAGCTCGCTCGGTTCGTGCGCTCCGCTCGTGATCGCGTGTAAATCCACGACGCAATAAAACGCCTCGTACGTCTCCTGCAGCGCGACGTAGTTACGAATGGCGCCGAAATAATTCCCCAGATGTATCGACCCCGTGGGTTGTACCCCACTCAACGCCCGTTTCCGTCGCCCGTCGCTCGCGCGTTCGCTCGCGCGACGCGCGTCGTCGCCTTCGTCGCTCGCGAACGCCCTCCTCCGCGTCTCCATCGCGTTCGCGCGCCCTTGTCCTAATCGCCCATTCGCGCGCGCGTTTCGCGCACACATGATTTTTTTTCGCGCTCCGACGTGCGATTCCATCGCTTTCGCGCGAGCGAGCGCGCGCATCATGTCTCACCGAATGGTCCGCGCGCGTCCGCGCGCGCCGTCCAATGATGTCATCCCAACAAGACGCTTCACATCGACGTCGCATCATGCGCTCGGAATTCACCCTCGACGCGCGATCGCGCGCGATCGTGTGCGACGAACGTCTCGTCACGTCGTCGCACCGAGTGCGACGAATGCGTGAGATCATGGACGCGGACGCGGACGCGGACGCGGACGCGGACGCGGACGCGGACGCGGACGCGGACGCGGACGCGGACGCGGACGCGCTCGCGCTCGCCCGCGCGCCGACGACGTGGACGCCGATGATCATGTTCCGCCTCGACGTCGTCGTGATCTTGATCGATTGGTTCATCACCCTTGTCGTGCGTCATTGGCGAATCCATTGGGGCGGTTCGCGAGTTGCCGCGACGGGATGCGTCGCGCGCGTACCGACGTGGCTCGACGCGCGAGCGAGCGTGAACGCCCTGGGCGCCTTGGTCACCGGGTGGAGTTCGGGGTTAGGGCGATCGACCGCGAAAGCGCTCGCGCGCGCGGGGTTTGTCGTCGTCTTAGGGTATCGCGTAGGGGAGATGGACGCGGCGCGCGAGCTCGCGCGCGCGATCGAGGGCGAGCGCGGCGAAGCGAGAGTGGAATTCGTCGGGCCGTTGGACGTGACGAAGGAAAAAGATATCGCTTCGATGAGTTTCAAAGGCGTGCGCGCGCGCGGGGTGGATGTCGTCGTCGTCGTGCACTGCGCCGGAGTGTTTGAAGTGGAACGCGCGCGCGGCGGGGGCGACGGCGCGGCGGCGGTGAATTTTCGCGGCGCCGTCGCGACGACGAAACGAGTATTGGATGAGATGAGTTTCGGCGACGATGGATTGGGTTTGGATGGGACAGCGGGAGAGTTTGGAATGCGGAACGTGCGCGTGGTTTTCGTTGGGTCGTTCACGCACGAGTGCGGGACGGCGCGCGCGCTGTCGCTCGGCGCGTTTGAGCGATGGCTCGCCGCGTACGGAACGTCGCCGAGGTATTATAATCCGGCGGTGAATTATATGTGGTCGAAAGTCGCGGTGTGCGCGTACGCGGCGTACGCGCACGAGGAGTGGATGACTAAGTACGGCGGTCGCGTCAGCGCCGTGGTGGTCGATCCTGGGTTGATCGACACGCGTCTCGTTCGAGGGTGGCCGATTGCGATGCAACGAGCGTTTCGATTCGTTGGGAAAACGCTGGGGTTGATGCAGAGCCCTGACGAAGCCGCGATTGGGGTCGTGCGTGCCGTGTGTCTCGCGCCGGGAGATCCAACGTGCCCGTTAGTTTATGGTCCCGCCGGCGTGCGCGTGAGGGAATCGTATTGGATGCGTAACGGCAAGTCGGCGGTGGCCAAGTATTTTAGTGCCTAGGAATTCTTTGTACATTAAAGCATGCGTTTCTAATCTTTAGTTGAGAACTCAAACAGCACCCGCGTGGCAGATGCCGAGAGACTCTTCAACTGCAATCGCAACTTGCTCGTGAGTTTATACATCAACGAGAGTTGCGTGCGCATTTCATCCGCGTCGAGGTTGCGGCTGAGCGTCGCCGTGAGCGAATCACCAAACGAAATCTCAGCCTCAGACCCGAGGGTGAACTGCGACGTGTTACTGAATGGATCCATACCAGGGTCGAGAGAAAGTAAACCGGGCAGTGACGGCGCGGCGGTGAGACGCCATCGAGCTTTACCCACGTTACCGCCGGCTTCAATCTTGGGCATCAACGAGTTCAACGTCGTCGACGCGAGGTTACTAAACGCAATCTTTCCGTCTTGTTCGAGCAATGATTCCACAAGCTGTCCTTCGAATATTCTTGCCGCTTCAGAAGGCGAAAGAGTAGCGTCGCCTTCACCTGGCGTCGCTTGCGCGGACGATGTCAAAATGAGATTGTCCGTCCACCGCGAAGCCGGGCCTTGAATGAGCGCACGGATATCTGATCCGAGGAACGAAACGTCGACGTAAGGATCGAGACCTTGCTCTGGTGAAAACACAATCTTGTTCGGATGATCGCGATCGAGACGAATCTGCGTCGCCACCAAGTTGACATCACCGCGCTCGAACTGAAGCGTGCCACTCGGTTTCAGCTGCCCAGCGTCGACGTAGCCGTCAATCGTGAGTTCGCCAGCGACGCCAAAGTTCAAAACAAACGGGTACACGACGGACATTTCAGGACCAACGACGAGCTTAAGCCCTCGCAATCTAAGGTTCTGCAACTTTTCGAGGTTCTTCTCGGTCATCAACTCGTTCATCTCGTTCTCCTGAGCGGCGCCTTCGCCGTGGCGCGGGTCGTTGGCACGAGCCGCGCGCTCTAAAATCCCAGCGAGCACGCCTCTGGAATCCTTCTTGGTCGACAGCGTTCCGGACTTGGCTTGTTGGCTCGTGGCCTCTTCGGGGTTAGATTGCTGCTGTTGAACGAATGCAGTGCCTCGAGAAAAGCGCAATTCACCGCTGAGCTCTGGCGCGGTCAACGTGCCTTTGGCCACCATGTTCGCATTGAGTTGCCCATTGTAAATGTTTCTCGCTCGAAGATCGAGGCCGTTAATTGTGAGCTTCACCCCACCGGCGGTATCGGCACGAGCGACGAGGCCTTCCCATGTTTCGCCGCTACCGCTTCGTTTGGGTTTCAATACGGGCATCGCACCTTTGATTCGTACAATACCCTTGCCGCTGCGGGCTTCGACGTCGTCGGCGTAAAGCGTGTTGCGCTGAATGCGCACCGTAGCATTCGCGGGATAGATGGGCCGAGAAAGTAACGGAGAGTTGATGCGCGCTTTTCTGATTTCCATCACCCCGTCGTATACTGGCGCTGCGGGCGTACCGCGCACGTGCAAAGACATGTCCGCCGAACCGCTTTGCCACTCAGCAACTTCTGGAATAAACGCCGTGAGCAAAGTCATGCCTTGTTCGCGTACGCGCCAATCCACGGCGACGGACTGATCCTCTGCTTCTGGTAAAGGCACTGTGCCTGCGATGCGCACGAGGCCACTGCCTTCAGCCGGAATAGCCTCAGCTTCAAACTCAGTGCGCCGAGAGTCGTTGAGTTCTGCTCTCGCTTCAGCGCTCTTAAGCTTCACGCTCCCAATTTTTCCTTCCCGCAAGCGCATCATAACCTCGCCTTCTGGTATAGCGGCGGATCCTCCGAGGTGGCCTTGAATAAGAAGATCGCCCCCAATAGGTGGGAGGTCGCTAAGACTTTTGTCGGGCAACAAAGGGCCGATAAACGTACCGACTAAGGGCGCAGGTAAGTCTCTAATTGAGAAAGTCGCGTCTTGGCTTTTGCCGCCGATCGATCCGGTAACAGACAAGCTTGCGGCGTCCGATCTCAGCTCTAGGCGCTTGAGCTTCAAACCGTCGCTCGCATTTGCCGCGCCTTGAGCTTCCACTTGTTCGACACGGTACGGCCCCCACTGCCAATCGGCACCGGCGATATCAAATAGGACCGCCTCGGTCGTTTGAGGCGACGCGAATTCGGTGGCATCGCCACCACCTGTGGCTTGAATCATCCCATGCCACTCGCCTCGCAAATCTTGCAACCCAGGAAGGACGTTGGTCGTCGCCATGGGAACCTTTTCCGCTGACGATTCCACTTCGGATACAGTATCGGATTTGACTTTGGAAGGCGCCACCGTGATGTCAGAAACTTGTTTCGCTAAATCCACAATCGCGTAACCAGTGTCCTCGACACTCTTCAAGAAAGCAGCTTTCGCACGACCATACTCCTCAGGAGTATCTCCCTTGCGAATATCAGTGACAATTCGCAGCGCCGGAAGCATTTCTTCGATATCCGCTCGGGGAACCGCGAGACGGAAACGCCACGCGCCCGAAACGCTCGAATCAAAATCTGTCTCATGCGGCGGTAACGAAGCGAGCGTCGTCAATTGCTCAACCGTCTTCTCCGCAGGCCTGTTCTGCTTGACCACGTTTCGCGCCTGCCTCAAAACCTTCGTAAAAGTATTCGACCTCTTCGGCTTCACGTCTTCATTCGTTAATTGCACGTCCATCTTGGCGTCAGCGTCAACTAGCTCGACGATGTCATCCTTGTCATGATCTTTGAAAATGAATGGGGTGTTTGCGCTCGAATCTTCGCTCTTGGCGACGTCATTCGCGCTGATTTTGTCGATAGCGTCGACTTTGCCCGAATCAATTATACTGTCCACCGCGTGCTTTTTGTCGAGCTTCGAATCGGTGACTTCGGCTGAATCCAAAGTCACGAACACGCCCTCGGGTTTCTTCGTGACGTGATTCGCGATCTGTTCAAGTATCTTTGGCTTACTGACCTGCCACCACTTCTTTTCCGCGACTTCTTGGACGGGAGGCTGAACCAGAATAACTGGATTGACCTCTATAACAGGTTTGATGATTTCAGCCACCGTTTCGACATTGACGTTCATGTCCGGCAAAATTTCGACGTCTTCGGCGATGGTGCGCGAACTAGGTAACGCATCCCACACCTCATGGGGTAAGCAGTATTCGCCATCCGCTTCGTAACGAGATTTTGTTTGCTTCAGACTTGCCCTTTGAAGACTAACGACGCGATCATTCCACTGAACATCAGCTTCAAAAAGCTCGCCTCCGATGCCGCTCAAACGAGGCTGCTTGATCTGTACGCTGCCGTCGCCGACGCGCTCGCGTAAATCGATCTTCGCGCTCGCATTTTCGAGCTTACCCCGGAGCGATGCGATCTCCAAATCATCGATTGAAAGGCCGGCAATATCAACACTTCCCGCAAAATCGTCCACGTCAGCGGAGATTTTCAAGTTATTTCGTCGAATGTTCACCGCAGCTTTGCCTTCGGCTTCAACGGAAGCCTCAAAGACTTCATCAGCGCGATTTTTGGCGCTCAAAAACAAACCAGAAGAAGACGCATTAAGTTTGCCGTTCATTTTAGGTGCGAACTCAAGCTTATTCACGCGCAAGTTATCCAACTGCACGTCTCCAGAGAAGGAAGGAAGAGCATCTTTTGCCACTGCACCATCCTTCGCCGCCGCCGGGGCGAATTTCCCTTTGACTCGTGTACGGCCGCCGAGACGGAGACGCACGCGGTCAGGTGCGCCCATCGCATCCAAGTTGTCTTCGCCGAGCCAAGCCGCTATATCGGCTCCATTTAGCATCAAATCCGCATCGGCGTCCGTAACGGTAGGTTTCCCAGCCGCGATGGCCTCCTCCACGGTTCTTGCCTGCAAAGCAACCTCTAACGGTTGAAACGTCGTCGCAACAGAAGCTTTCAAATCGAGAACTGGCGTTTCAATATTCGTGATGATACCTTCTCGAGCCATGTTGACACTACCCTTATATTCGTCAGCCTCAACGGACCATTGCGCGTCGAGAACTGGTGCCGACAGTGCGCCCGTGAAAGTTGCGTTGGCGATAGCTGGCGACGTTGGGCACACTCGATCGAGCCACGGCGGAGCTTCGCCGGGCACCAACCTCTTGGCGAGTCGGAGCAAATCAATGTCTACGGCCGTACCCTCTACGTTGAGGGCGTTGGGATCAAAAAGCGCCGTCGGCTTGGTCGATACGCGACCCGAACCACGCAGACGACCGCCATCGACGAGCGTTGCTTCGGCGCTGTGCAAGGAGAATGCTCCTTTCTTTATGTCCATGGAAAACACCGCGTTCGCTGATTTGAATGGAACGCGATCGAACGCGGCTACGGCACCTTGATGCGCTGCCGCCTTGATCGCATCTTCGCTCCACGCCATCTCAGTTCCGGGCGTCGCGATATTCAAATCATCCTCCGTTGGGGTTGTCGTCTCCGCTCGGCCTGTGAACACCGGCTTCTCTAATGGACCAGAACAATACAAGAACCCTTTGACGCTTCCCGCCACCGGACGAGGTATCGGGCGCACGCCCAGTGTCTCACGAAGCTTATGCACTTCAACTGGACTCACCTGGGCGCTGAGTCTGTACTCCCCGCCCAACGGATTCAAATCGAGATCGCCAGTGAGCGTTAGCGGGACATGGCCGAAATGCCCTTCGCCTCCGTGAATGTACATCCGTTGGCCTTCGAACACTAAATCTACAGCGGTATCTGCGAAATCGTCCGTAGAGTCAAAAAAGTGGAACCAGAGATTTTTGCCTTTGATCTGTCCCGCAAAATCAGGGAACGCCCAACTGGAAGGGCTCGTGCATGAAATGCGAATTTCACCATCCAAGCGCCCGCCGTGCATGTCGATCGGCAAGGAAGGAATCACTCGTTCTAAAACAGCCCCGCTCATGTTATTCAACTGCACGCGTACTTTCAGATCAGGATACACTCGAGAGCGGAACAGCGTCACCGGACGCTGCTGCGGTGGAGAGAGCGAAGCGAAAACACGAAGATGCCCACCATTGTCGCCCCGCGCTTCTTCGACAGCCAAAGACTTGCGCTCAGACGCGGTCATGGTATTGCGCAAGTGTCTCACTGGTTCAGGAGTTAGCATAGTCGTTCTGCGCTCAAGAGGCGGTGTTTTCCTCGTCGTCGGTCGCGCCGTGAGGTCGATGTCTACGCGCCCCTTGTGATTGATCACCGCCGTGCCTTGCAGATTATTCAACTTTCTCGGCTCTGGATCGCCGACGAGGTGCAAAGCAGCAACACCGTTTTCAACGCGCACAACTCTAACCTCTGCAGCTACGCCGCCGCTAGTCGAACTCGCAATCTTAATCGTCGGCCTCGAGCTCAATGGTGAAGTGTCCTCGGGGTAGCCAAACCAAGAGTTATTTGGCCCTTGACGGAGCGTTGCAGTAACGCCGTCCAAGCGCACCTCCGTGACCAACTTTCGTCGCAAAATCGATCGAAAGATATCGTACGAGATCTTGACCGTATCAACCTCGACGATGCTCTTCTCGCTATCGGAAGGACCTAATACTACTGGACCCACCTCAACGAATTGACCGAGACCAAGCACGCCCATAAACGATAGGCGCTTGCATCGGCCGACTCTCACCGGACGTCCAATCGCAGCGCTCGCCGCGTTACCGATCATGGGCAGACGCGGACTGATGACCGCCGGTCCAACGATGTAATGAAACGCCGCGGAAAGCACAGCAGAGGCTATGAGCGCCCACTTTGCGAGTTGCTTGAGACGAGAACTCCAACGATACCATAGCTCGCGCCACACCGCCGAAAGCGCCGTGGACATGGCCATCGTCCACTCATCCATGGTAATCGGTCCACCGGTGCGCACACCCTTGATCGCATCGGCGGTGACTTTCGCTAAAGCCATAGCGTCGCCCGCGGCTTGACTTACGGAGCTATCGTTCGTCGTGCTCGTGGAGCCGCCGCTCGCCGCCCTCGCCTCTCCCTGACTGTTCCTGATGTTCTCAAGCGCCTGCGCCGCTTCGTTTCTCGCGCGATACAGTGCCTCGCGCGCGAACCCACCCGGCCGCTTCATCGCTCCGCGCGATGGATCGACGCGTTTACGCACCGTCCCGCCCGGTCCCGCCGGCGTCGTCGTCCCGGCGCGCCGCATCCTCACCGTCCCATCCGGCCCTCGCTCGCTCGAACTCGCCTCCACCACCGCTTCGCCCTCATCCACGATCATCTTCGCGCTCGCGCTCGCGCTCCTCGAACTCTCCCCGACGTCGTTCGCGTCCGCGCCCCGCCCGCGCTCCTCCTCCTCCTTCGCCTTCGCCTCGCCTTCATCGCTCCCCCGCGACGTCGACTCCATCGCGCGTTCATCCTCTTCTCCCCTCGCTTTCGCCACCTCATACGCACCATCTATTCCTCGATCGACCGCGACCTCGCGTTCGTCCGCGTTCGCGTTCGGTATCGCGCGTTTTCCCTCATCGAATCGCCGCGCTCGCGCGCTCGCGCGCCGTCCTCGCCTTCGTCCAACTCCCGTCCTCCTCGTCCACGTTCGTCGCGCGACGTCATTCGTCGTCGTCGTCGACGTCTCCATGAATGACGTCGCCATATCGTCCCTCGTCTCTCGTCGACTCAACCGCGATCGATGACGTTTTCAATCGCGCGCCTCGAGCTCGAACGCGAGCTCGAGCGCGAAACTCAAAACTCAAACTCGATCCAAGACAAGATTTATGAATGACCCCAACCTCGCTTCGATGTCACGTCGACGACGGAAGAAGAAACGGATGAATTCCGTCACTCGACTTCACCGTCACGAAACGCGCTCGATGACGAAATGAAATTAGTCGCGAACGACGCCTTTCGAGCGATCGATCGAATGGAGACGGATGACTCCCGAGCTCGCGGTCGCGCGCGCGATTGACGCGCGACTAAATGCGACGGCCAATCGCGCGTCGACGACGGGCGACGACGACGGGCGACGACGAGATCGGGGCGATGACGCCCACGGGCGACGCGCGATCGATCGCGACGCCTGTGACGACGTCCGGGACGACTCCGTCGAGGACGACTCCGTCGAGGACGAGTGGTGGTCGGTCGGTCATACGGTCGGTCGGTCGGTCATACGGTCGGTCGGTCATACGGTCATTCGGTCGACCACCCCTCGCCCCGTCCGCGCGTTCGCGCGCGCGCGCGCGTTACGATTTCACGTCGCGCCCATGCGTTCTATATCTACAGAGCATCACGCGACGATCGTTCGATCGATCGGTCGTTCGTTCGTTCGTCGTTTTCACTCTCGATCGATTCCCATGCCCACGTCGATGGTGTCATGCGACGCGCGCACGATCTCGAGTCATTGACTCAACGAGTCCCTCATCCGACGACGACCACGACCGACGTCGCGCGCGTCGGTCGCCAGAGCTCACGCGCGCGATGATCCCCGAGTGAGCGCTCGTGTTCGACGTCGAGCGAGCGCGCGAGGGATGTCGACGACGACGACGGACGATGCGAGACGCGCGCGCGACATGTTGCGCGCGATGAAAGCGAAGCTCGACGCGACGGATGAAGGCGTGCGCGCGGCGCGCGAGCTCGCGCGACTCGCCGGCGACGTCCGAGCGACGATCGCGGAGGTGGAGGACGTTTTGGCGATGCCGCGCGGGGGCGACGGGAGGGAAGGGGAGACGACGGAGGCGCGATTGACGCGCGAGGCGCGAGAGGCGGTGCGTCCGGTGGAGCGGGCGAAAGAGGCGTTGGGGTTGGTGGAGAACGATGAACGCGCGGTTTTCGCGACGTGGGACGCGCTGGTGGAGTTGGATTTGGATTCGCGCGCGATTCGAGCGGCGTTGTTAGGACGAGGGAGTTCGGAGCGCGTCGAACGGGGGTTCGACGGCGTGGATGAGGCGTGGGTGAGTTTTGAGAAGATTCTGTGGAACGCGTTGCGGCAGAGTATTTTGGCGGGGAAATCGGGGGCGTCCGCGCTCGTGCGGTGCGTGCGCGTGGTCGTGGAGCAAGAGGCGTTGGACGCCGAGTACGAACGGGACGCCGAGGAGTATGTGGAGGAAATAGATGAGACGACGAATAGAGTGCTGAACATGCGACCGCCGGAACCGAAGCGGTGGAAGATGCGCGTATTTCAGGAAATGTCGAGCGCGGTGGAAGTGCGTTTGGCGCTCATCGCTGAAGGATTCAGCGGTCCCCGAGGATCTCCAGGGACGGGAGACGACAGGGAGACGATCGAGCACGTCCTCAACGCGCTCGACGAAAGCCTAGTGTCCCTCGCAGACATGTACGATTACACTATTCCCGCGTTCCCGCCTGACTGGCGAGTGTTCGAGACCATCGTGGCGCCGACGTATCACGCCGGCGTATGCGACTTACTAGCTCGGCTCAGCGCGAGCCCAAATAACACCAATGGCGACATGGTCACCGCCGTGACGTGGGCGTATCATTATTTTGCAGCGATTCAGTCCCTTGGATTGGATATTGAAACCTCGGACGAGGTAGAGCCCGTGGAAGCGTTCGACCTCGAGGCTGAGGCCGACGCTCCGATGGATGACGGCGACGCCGCGTTTCCGCCGCTACCGTACCCACACGGGCTTGCGGCTATCATCGACGCTTACTGCGATCGCTTGATAAATACCATCGCGTCGTGGACGGAGAATTTATCGCGAGCGGCGCTAACGAAACCGCCCAAACCGGATAACAGCGGTAAGCTTTGGACGCCGACGGACGTGGAATTCTTTCGCATGATCACTGACCAGATGCGCATCGCCACTGGCACAAAGTCGAGTGTGTTTGTGCGAAGGTGCGGTCGCGTTGCCGCAGCCGCCGTGTATGATTTCGCCAGCTTCATAGCCGAGCGCTTGAGCTTGACGAACGAAATCGCGCCAAGGCTGCTCGGGTCAAACATGGTAATGACCACCGCATCGAGTCGAAGTGCGCATGAAGGGTCGAACGTCGCCGTAACCGCCGTGCATGACTTCACCACATTTATCTCCGAACGCATAAATGCGACGAATGAGCTACCACAGCTCCTCAGATCGAACACTTTGACATCTACAACATCGAGCCGAGGCGGGTACGACGGCTCAAATCCTGATTGGAAAAGGCTCGTCCCGTTTGAGTGCGTCGTCGCTGGGGTAAATGACACGAAAAGATGTCGTGAGTTGTCAAAAGATATGCAAATGATGATTCTCGGCGCTATGGGAGGAGATGATGCGGCGGTGATCAATACGTTTGAACAGGCGATTCAAAAAATGAATCGCATACACGCCGAGGCAAGGAAGTTGATCTCAAGACGAGTTCTTGACGATCCCGGGTTGAGCGACGTGTTCGCAAAGTTTTACGGCAGCAATCCGCACGGCATTTGGGCGAGCGGCGAGGCGATGACGATATTGCTCGCCACCGTGGAAGATTACATGGGCGACATCGAAGTATGGCTCGCAGTCGAAGTTGCAGACTCGGTCATGGAAACGCTCTTCGAGCACTTGATCGAGCTGTTATTCAGTCTATTTACGAAACAGCTCGTCAGTGTTGCTCCGCACACCGTACAGCGCCTGTCATCGGATGAACGGGAGCTCATGGAATCTATGAAACTTCGCATGTCTGAAAACAAAGCGTTGGGACGAATAGCTCGCTTACACAACCTCCGTGAGCTCGTCTCCGCGGGCACGGGCGACGATTTTAAGCGCGCGTACGGCGTCCTACTCGCCAATTGGCCCGACGCCGGCGTCGATGTCGTCGATACCATACTCCGCGCTCGCGCCGATTTCGACAAAACTTCGGCGCGAAGCGCGTTGGAATCGTGCCGAGACATGTACATCGCCCGCGTCGCCGAACTCTCCGGCGACGCCCCCGCCGCGCTCGGCGCCCAGCGCGTTGTCGTCGCGCGACATCGCCGCGCCCCGAACGATTTCCTCAACTCGACATTTAAAACGCTCCTGTCGCCTCGACGCGGGTGACCGTTCTAGCGCTAGCTCTTTGTACTCTACCGATGGACGTTGATATCGACCAATCACGACTCGTCACGACCCCCCCCCGCTCCACACACACACACACACGGGGACGATCTCGCCGCCGAACGCGTTCGCGTCGCCAGATCACGGCGTCCTTTACCCGACGAGACCGCGATCGCGACTTTGTTCCGCACGAGAACGAAGCAAAACACTCGCACCACTCGCACTGACGCGTTCGTGTCGCTGTCGCGATCGCACATGACGCCCAAGACGAATGAAAAGTCGACTCGCCGGTCGATCGCGGTGGCGGCGCTGACCGTCGTCGCGGGCGCGTTGACGCTCGGTGGCGCTCGCGCGCAACAATCGAAGCAAGACGTAGACGTGACGAAGCCATGGAAGAGTCAATTTCAATTGCATGGCTCTGGGACGACGAACCCGTCGAAGATCATTTGGTACGCCATGGATCGGTTGGAAGAACGCTCGAGAAGCCCGATTCACATGACGTACCGTTCCGTCGGTTCGGGTACGGGGAAGACCGATTGGGGCATCGTGACCCG